>Ga0208375_1001490_pt1 | contig 26026 bp, 22 predicted proteins | sample RifOxyD1_FD_184038 | JGI IMG/M metagenome (GOLD analysis project Ga0208375, IMG submission 184038) | Soil microbial communities from Rifle, Colorado - Rifle Oxygen_injection D1 (SPAdes) | ecosystem: Environmental > Terrestrial > Deep subsurface > Rock core/Sediment | place: Rifle, Colorado...
GGCCGGGAATGCAGCGGGACCTTACGCGGAGACTTGCAAAGCGGGCAATAAAACGAGTAGCTCTTCGCCTTGTTTTCGCGCCAGATCGATTTGGGGGATACTTGGGAAATATCGTACCTTTTTTGAGGGTCCATCCATTGACCTCTTCATCTCAAGTGTAGCATAAGGAACGGTTACATGCAGAAACAACAACAGACAAAAATGATTACCTTTCCGGCCGCATGGACCTGGCTCATGGACGAAGCCGTGACGCAACTAGTCAAAGCCCATTACAGCCCACGAGAGAGCTGGAAAAATAAGCCCTTCGGCAAGGAGGACGCACGGTTTTTTTTCAAAGGCATTGAAGAACTTTCAGAACTTTTTACCGAAGAGCGCCCGAAAGGAATGCCGGCTTACTTTCAGCATCCAAAATTTCGTTCTGCCTATCTCCTGTATTTTTTGCCACTTCAGGCGGCCAAGTTCGTTTCCCTTTTTCAGATGCATGCTTCAGCCTTCGAGGCCGCCTGGGAGTACGCCAAAAAAACGGGCGTTCTCAGAATCGCTGACCTCGGATCCGGCCCCGGAACGGCCTCTATAGCGGCTCTCCTCGTGTTTTTGGAACGATCGACCCGTACAGGTGAAGAAGTACCGAAGATCGTTTTGGAATGGATTGATACGAATCGTAATTCACTCGACGACGGGCGAGTACTCGTTGAGCAGCTGGGCGAGAGTTTTTCACGTCTGAGAAATCGTATCGAATTAAGAACGCATGTGGCTCCCTGGTGGAAAGCCCCCGCCTTAATCGAAGGCAAGACCTCCCTCCTGCTCCTTGGACACGTTCTCAACGAGTCCAGCGGCCCTTCGCCTTTGCGCGAAGACAATCGCGCAAACTGGATCGACCTTTGGTCGGACCTTTTCAACATGGCCGAAGGGGGCGGAACGCTGATCGTGGATCTCGCTGCCCGGCGCACGTCTCAGCTGCTTTCCCGTTTCAGGAACGAATGGATCAGCTCGCGAATTTTAGAAAATGAACGTCGAATCTGGGGCCCCTGCCTCCACGCCAAAGCCTGTCCTCTGGCCGACGGCCGCGACTGGTGCCATTTCTCGGTTCCGACAGAAATCCCCGGAATTTGGTTCCGCGAATTTTCGAAAGGACTTGGATCGGAACGGCAGTGGCTTAAGTTCTCGTATCTCTGGATTGCCTCGAAGGACTTCCCGGCCCCTTCTCCGGACCCCCGCGCACGTCGCGTGATCAGCGATCCACTCGGAAAAGGTAAAACCGCCGACATACTGATTTGTGAACCTGAAAAGCCCGGTCGCATCAGAACCAACCCGCAAGGCTCCGCTCCGATTTATCGAGGTGAGATCATTCGCGTTCCAAAAAAGTGATCCGGCTGGCTCCCTTGCGGGAGCCAGCGGTCTATAGGTGGGCAAATGTGGAAAATGCTGACCAGTACCGAGCAAATTTTGATGACCCCTGCCGCCCCTCCACTCACGTTCTGCTGTGCTATCGCAACCAGGTGTCTTGTCAGCACGTTATTGCACCGGGCGTGCCATTTTTCCTCCTTCGCCCGAGAAGACGGTAATCACGTTCAGTGATTGGAGATTCCAAACTTTCGAGACAAACACCCCGAAACGCGCTCCAGGAGCGGCTTGCAAAGTCTACATACCCTCATCGGCAAACTGTGCCCAAAACGAACCACGACCTCAGGTGTGCGATTTTCTTTTAGAAAATTTTTTGAGCTTTTTTTCGGTTCTCAACGATTTTCCAGCTGAAACAAGCCAAGTTCATCGAAGTGATCGCAGAAAGTGCGCAAACCCCCGAAAACGCAACGTGACACTCATTGCAAAAAGCCAAAAACCAATGGTGACAAAGCGATCCAGTGTCACCCCCATCCCATGACCGAGTGAATTTATCAGAAGATCGTTAGGATTTCTGGAAGAGCGCGGCCCAGAAGCCGTCCCCATGAGGCTCATCCTGAGGGCAAAGAAACCACTCGTGAATGGGCTTACCCATATGAGCGGTTTCGATTGCCTCCGGCCCCTCTTCTTTCAAAACCGAACAAACGGAATATACGAGATATCCGCCTTCGCGCACACGTTCCCAGCCCGTATGCAGCAACTCGCGTTGAGACCGGATCAACGCGGCCAATTCCTTTTCCTGGCGCAGCCAACGAATGTCCGGATGACGACGAATAATGCCTGTCCCGCTGCAAGGCGCATCTACCCAGACCAGATCAAAAAGGTCTTTGGCCAACCCCGACGACGGGACAATACGAATTCCCGCGCCAACGCGCTGAACGGTGGTCGCGAGCAGTTCAATGCGCGGACCGTCGAGGTCGGATGCCGTGACGTCAAACCCCTTCCAGCTCATTCCAACTGATTTGCCCCCCGGAGCGGCGCAGAGATCCAACGCGGTTTTGGATGGTCCGATCAACTTCACTTCATCGGTGACGTCCTCGATCAAACGCTGACTCGAAACATCCTGGATAATGAATTCCCCTTCGCCGAAACCCAGCTTATCCTGAATCGCCCCGGACTGCTTCACTCGCCAGGCGCCCGCTACCGGGCCGGGCTCTCCCCATTCCGGAACCCAATCAGCGCGCTTAGCCCGCGCCCAGACCACCGGACGCTCCAGAGAAGCTAAAGCATAAGCCCTCGCCCACTCTGATCCATACTGATTCACCAGTCGCTTCCAGAGCCACTCAGGCATGCTGGCCCATTGCGCGGCATCGGCCAAAGAGGCATTCGTCGCTAACGGCAGATTTCGCCACTCAACGGCATGATCCGCGATTTTTCTCAACAGAGCATTAGCGAATCCCGCCGGCGCGGCGCCCTCTCTGCTTTTGATCTCGTTCACGGTTTCAGAAACAACCGCGCCGGGCGACGTGCGTTCCTGCGCAATGAGCTGGTAAGCGGCTATGAGCAAAACCTTGCGAAGCCAGCCCGAAGGTTTCTTTTTAAGGGAATTCGCGTCGATGACAAAATCGAGTCGGCCCTTCCATCGCAGAGTGCCTGAACAGACCTCCTGGAGCCAAGCACGCTGCTCCGAAGGCACTTCCCCCATCACCGCCGCAAGAGCCCGATCCAGTGGCTCCTTGTCGCTCAGAACGCGAGTCAGAACACGTACGGCAAGCGCGCGTGGGACCATTTAACGAGCGCCGCTCCAGAGCCAATAAATACCGGGTGAAACGCTCGAGGTCCTTTCCCCAACGTCTCCCCAAGGACGCAAAAGCTTATCGATCGCCCCCGTCAGCCTGCCAAGCGGCGAAGCAAAACTCTCGAGCGAAGCCTCGGAGTCCTCATCATGAGAATCACCGAAGAGGTAATCAAAGATTTTGCGTTTGTTGCGGTCCATGTGGACAACGCGAGGCTTACCCTCGATTTTGGCCATCTTCCCAGCTTCGTTGATCGCATCCTGAACAGTACCCAATTCATCCACCAGCTTCAGCGCTTTAGCCTGGCTACCCGACATGACGCGCCCATCGGCAATAGCATTGACCTGCACGGGGCTGAGCTTCCGTCCGGCTATGACAGCCTGTTTAAATTGCCCGAGGACATCCTCGATCATGGTCTGAAGAAGTTGTTTTTCTTCCGCGGTCAGCTCGCGATATTCCGCACCAGCTCCCTTAAACTTTCCCGTCTTCAGGGCATAACGGTGAATTTTCGCCCAGTCATAGAGCTTCCCGAGATCCAGAAATTCCATAATGACGCCAATTGAACCGGTAATGGTGCCGGGATTCGAGAACACCTTCTTCGCGCCGCATGAAATGTAAAACGCACCACTTGCGGCCACGGACCCCATCGAAACGACCAGCGGCTTCTTGAACTTTTTCACCGCCTCGTAGATTTCCTGGGAAGGCGCAACCGCGCCTCCGGGGGAGTTCAGGCGCAAGACCACGGCTTTGATCGACTTCTCTTCATCGGCGGCTTCAAGACGAGCCAACGTTTTCTTGGAATCGAGAATAACCCCATTGATCTCGATGACCGCGACCGTGCCGGATCCGAAGATAGCCGGACGCCCAGCACCTCCCCCAGGCGCTTTGTTCAGAAACAACACCCCCGAAACAATGAGAAAAAATGCGAAAAAAACTCCCGAAAGAATCAGCACCAGCGCCAAAGGGCTCAAAGAACGTTTCATATCGGGAATCATCCCTTATTCCTTGTTCAGAGACAAGTAGGGAGACAGATGCAGGAAAACCAAAAAAATAGCTCGTGACACCGGGACCGACGGTCGCGCGTTGTCACGAGCTATTCATATCGATGATGTTAGCCGTTTTCGTCTTCTTTGCCTTTGTTCAAAGCAGCCTTGAGCTTGTCGCCCAGGATGTCACCCATCGAGGTCTTCTTCGAACGCTCACCTACGTAGGCATCGTAGTTGGCACGTTCTTCAGTGCGCCCCAGCTGCTTGATCGAAAGGCCGATTCGACGTTCCTTCGGCTCAATCGAGAGAATCTCAGCCCGGACCTTGTCGCCAACCTTCAGCGCGTCCGAGGGCTTCTCAATTCGGTGGTCCGCGATCTCGCTGACGTAAACCAGGCCTTCGACGCCTTCTTCGATTTCAACGAAAGCTCCGAAATCGGTCAGTTTGGTCACGAGGCCATCAATCGCTTGTCCCTGACGATAGCGAGCCTTGATGTTATCCCAAGGATCTCTCTCGAGTTGCTTGACGCCGAGCGAGAATTTCTCGTTCGCCTTGTCAATTCCAAGCACGACGGCGCGGAGCTTGTCGCCTTTCTTGTACTTCTCTGAAGGATGAGCGAACTTCTTGGTCCACGCAATATCGCTGATATGAACAAGACCGTCGATTCCCATTCCGATATCAATAAAGACGCCGAAGTCGGTGACTGATTTGACTTCGCCTTCTTCGATGATTGTCCCGACCGGGAACTTAACTTCAAGTTCATCCCAGGGATTCTGCTGAAGCTGTTTCAGTCCGAGGCTGATCCGTTTATTTTTCGGATCGACTTCAAGAACTTTACATTCAACTTCGTCGCCGACGTTGATGAGCTTCGAAGGATGCTTCACGCGTTCTGTCCACGACATTTCGGAAACGTGAATGAGCCCTTCGATGCCGTCCTCGAGTTCCACGAAAGCGCCGTAGTCCTTAACGCTGACCACTTTACCTTTGACCTTCACGCCAACCGGGAACTTGTACTCGACATCGTCCCACGGATTCGGCGAGACCTGCTTCAACCCTAGCGAGACCCGCTCTTTTTCGCGATCGTACTTCAGGATTTTCACCTTGATCTCGTCGCCGACGGCGAAAAGTTCGCTCGGATGCTTGATCCGGCCCCAAGACATGTCGGTGATATGTAACAAACCGTCCATGCCGCCCAAGTCGATGAACGCGCCGTATTCAGTGATGTTCTTCACGGTACCACTGACGATCATTCCCTCTTGGAGGGTCGACAGTGTTTCAGCTCGTTGCAGCTCGCGCTCCTGTGCGACTACCGCACGGCGGGAGAGAACGATATTGCCGCGTTTTTTGTTGAACTTGATGATCTTGAATTTGAGCTTCTTGCCGAGGAACTTGTCCAAGTTCTTAACCGGCTTTGTATCAATCTGACTGCCGGGCAGGAACGCCTTTACACCGATATCAACGGACAATCCGCCCTTCACCTTCGCGATGACGGTACCCTCGACGAGCTGGTCCTTTTCACAGGCGTGGGAAATCTCATCCCAGGCTCTGATGATTTCAGCTTTGTCTTTCGAAAGCAGCATGAACCCGTTTTCGAGTTCCATCCGCTCGAGATAGACACTCACGACGTCCCCGACAGCTACGTGGGCGACTCCATGCGCATCTTTGAATTCCTGAATCGGGACCAGGCCTTCACATTTGTATCCAATATCGACAGTCGCATATTCAGAGCCGACTGCGACGACTGTTCCGTCAACGACTTCCCCTTCTTTGATTTCCTGCTGTCGTTGGGAAGCTTCGAAAAGCTCCGCGAAATTTTCTTCACTTTGATCCGGGGATTGAATGGACTCTTCGGTTCCCGAAAAAGACGAGAACTCATCCATCCAGCTCTGATTTTGAGGACGCGGCTGAGGTTTCTTGGTCATCTCAGCCTCGGTGGTTTGTTTCACTACCATAATAAATATAAAGGCCTTTCTTTACTCACAGACGGCGCTCAGTACCGCAAAGCAGCACAGGCGAACGCTCGCCCATCGGTCAGTAACCGCGAGTCAGTAAGATATAGAGAGATAACCCACCTTTGTCAAAGCGAAAACCCGCCTTTTAGCCGACGGATTCGGCATCCACATTGCAATTTTCGGCTGGTCGAACCGAGCCCGGCCTGAACCGGGAAAAGTAGGGGGCCCATTTCATGAAATCATCAACTTCTCGCAAACATGCACCCAAACAGAGCACCCGTCGTATGAGCCGGAGCAACGAACAACGTCTTAAAAGAAGGCCGAAAAAGCACAAGGTTCAAACGCAAATAATCACTCATTCCCTTCCGAAAGGGCAAGTCATTCCCAAAGCGGAGGCGCCCAGCCCAGCCCACCTCGAACTCTTTCAAAAAGAGGATTGCCGCAATAGCCACGCCGTTCGGACCGCCCTGACCGACCTGGGCCTCGATTATGTGGCGCATAGTGTCCCTGACGGCGACGTCCAAAAGCATGAACTCCTCGTCCAAACAGGGGGGAAAGACCAGATCCCGTTCCTGATCGATCATAAAACCGGAATGAAACTTTATGAAAGCGACGCGATCATAAACTACCTCGAACGAAGATACGGTAAACCGGTCAGGAACAGCGTTCTTCAGCAGAAACCATTGGGGAGCCGCATTTCCTGGGTCCTGCGCCGGCCGTTGGATCGGGCGCGCAAGTTGCGCCGCGAAGTCATGATCTCATGGCGCGATTCAGTCGAAACGCTGCGCGGCTCGACCCGTCTCCTGCAGAGCTCGTTCAGCACCAAAGTTCAGGGATTCCCTCTTCGCCGAAGGGCTCGTTCATAGAGTTCAAGAGTTTTCCGGACGCGAGTCACCCGGTCGTAATTTCGTAATACGTGACCTCTCGCCTTCTGTCCCATTCGTACTCGCTCCTCCGGATTATCGAGAAGGTAGCGCAATCTCCGTTGCAAATCGAAAGCATCGTCGGGACGAATGAGCAGGCCGAATTCCTCGTTCTCTCCGACAATTTCCTGAGCGCTTCCTCCCGAGGAAATCACGACAGGCCGTTCCATAGCCATGGCCTCGATGGCCACAAGCCCGAACGTTTCCTGTCTCGAAGGCATGACAAAGATATCCAAACCACTCATCACTTCGGGGACATTTTCCTGATAACCGGCGAATGTCACGTATTCTTCCATCCTGAACTGCGCGACCATCTCCTTCAGCGACTCCAGATGTGAATTGACGCTTCCAAGCGTTTCTTCACCTACGATCACGAATTTGAGTTTTTCGCCGCTTTTCAGCCCCTTCAACAAACCCGCGGCCGCTTTAATGAAAGTGGCCTGTCCTTTGGCCGGATCGATCCGTCCCACGACGCCGATTACGACTGTTTCAGGCCCGGCGCCCCAAAGAGCCCGCTGTGCCAAACCATTCACGGCTTGCGGATTAAACCGGTTGAAATCGAGGCCGAGATTCACGACTTTCACTCTGCGCTCGAGAATCGGATGCGTTTCAAGGACATTCTGGCGAAGTGTCTCACTCATCACGATCAACGCATCCAACCGGCTGTAGATCGCGCTGTGGAATGGGTTGTTCTTGTTATGTTGGTTCATCATGTGCCGGGTTGCGATGACCGCGACGTTCGGCTTGCTCCACACCCAGGGCACGATCGAACCCAAAATCGACGTCTGGTGGCAATGAACCAAATTGATCCCGTGCGCCAGCAAGCGACCCATTTCGGCCCTCATTTTAAAGTCGAAATAGTTTCGCGGACGAAACCCAAGAGGCAGGACTTTGACTTCTTTGCGATTGAGCAGATCTTCGTGAATCGGGCTGCCCTCAAGACAGAGTACGCTGACATCCAAACCGAGATCACCGATGTCGATCGCGTCGCTCGCAGAAACCTGTTCCAGTCCACCCCAGGAATGCGAAAGGCAAGTGACAAGAACGTGAAGGCGATCCTTCAAAACGTCGACAAGCACATTGGTGTCCGTTAAATTTCTAGGGCCGGAGTCCACGATTGATTTCCTTCCAAACGACGTCAGGATCAATTCCGCGAAGGCACGCGATCTTTTCGATTCCGCTTTTATAGCAGACATTGCGTTCGCATGGCCAGCAATCGACGATACTTACCGACATTTTCACCTTGCCGGGCCCGAGCGGGGCCGTGATTTTCGGCTCTCCGGCGCCCCAGACCACATGAACGGGACTGCCGCAAAGCACGGCGACGTGCGAAAGGCCGGAATCATTGGCGACCGTCATCTTGGCGTTACGAAAAATGCGCCAATATGAACTGACGGAACCTTTCCCCGTCATATCGAGCACGAATCGACGATTCCGACCTGTTTTGATCTCCGCAATCAACTCTTCGGCCAAGGCGGTTTCAGCCGCCCCCCCGACCAGAACCACGGCCCAGCCCGTTTCAGAAATGATCCGGTCAGCCAGCGCCGCGAATTTGTGAATGGGCCAGCGTCGGGACTCAGCCACCGAACCCGGAGCGAACACGACGTATCCTTGCCGCGCCTCTTGAGGCGGCGCGAGCGCCTCCGATTCAGGAAGCCACGCGTGCGCGGCATCGAATTCAGGAAGCACTCCCGGGATGCCTTCGTCGTCGAGCGGCAGAAGCGGTCTCTGTTCAGCGCATTCCTCGGTGGATTCGTCGAAATTTTCTGGCGCTTCGGGCGGCACTCCCCAAAACTCCTTTGCGGGAACCCGTCGAGCGAGATCATCGTCTGGACCAGCGGGGAGCAATTGAGCGTAGCTTTCGGTCCGGTGCATGCCGTCTTCACATCGAAGGGCCTCGTTCAGCAGGAAATTGCGGGCGTCCCCACGATAGCCCCGCCTCTTCAAACAACCCGCCCGGAAAAGAAACCAAGCCGATGAAAACGAATTCGGGAGTGAAATACCCAGATCCCAAGGGTTACCGGAAGCCAACTCTCTGGCTTGACGGGCTCCGGCTTCGATTGCCTGGATTCGGGCCGTCCAAGTACGATCTGACGGTTTTGGGAGCACAAGAACATCATCAACCAAATTCCTGAACTGAATGGATGCGACCCAAGGAGCGCAGGCCGCAACGATTCTCGAATTCGGAAACGTCTCCCTCAGGTAATGAAAAAAAGGATACGCCATCACCTGATCTCCGATCCAATTGGGCGCGCGTACCAGAATTTTGGTTTGAGCGGACTTCTTCATCGATAGCTGTACCCCATTTCAGGGCTCCGGCGGGGTTCCCGGCTCAATCTTTTTCAGAATGGCGATAATCGTACCGATCCGCACTTTAGCTTCGAGGCGGACGACAAACCTTCGGTCATCGTCCGTGAGCCAAATGAAGCTGTCACCCTGCTTTTTCAAGATCCCCTGAAATTTCATTTCGGGTCTGACGACGACCGTTTGAACCCGCCCGAGGGGGGTATCCATCATTTCTCGACGGACCACGGTCACGACGGCCTCCCAGAACTTACCTTCCGAAACAACGGGAATCGTGATTACGGCATCTTGCGGCAGCGGAACCGTCCTGAGATAAAACAAAGCCGACATCGTGTCCTGCGACCACTGCGGAATCGGCGCGAACTCTTTCGTCTCCGTGTAGCCGTGGTCTTTTCGGTTCCAGCGATTCCAGTAAAATGTCTGCTTTTTTTCGTTGTCGTAAAGCTCAAGCGAATCACGCGTCTGTTTGGTCTCATCGAGCACGATATGAAATCGATGCGAAAAAAGGCCTTCGTAATCGATGAAAGTCTCAACAACGTCATTCAAACGGTAAAAGAGGCTGAAAACCGGTGAACTGATCGCTGTCCCCCGGATGTGGTAGACTTTCCGATTGTCGATGGCTTTGAAAGGCAATACGTCCAACGTAAAATCGCCCCCCGACATTCCAAAATAAGTGATGTTGAAAACATGGCTTTCACCGAGCCAGAACGGCTCCTTCTCGGGGCGTCTGACCGGATAGACAACCTTGGTTTCAGCAGCCGTTGCCGCTGCATCCGCCGCTTTGGCTTTGGCCGTTTTCTTTTTTTTGCCCTTTGCTCTTTTTACTACGGGAGTAACGTTCCCGGGCGCCGCCTCCAGTGCCGTAGTCGAAAATTTTGCCGGATCTCCCGAACCGATCGCGCTCGTATCCCGGATTTCAAATTTGTCCTGCAGCTCTTTTGAAAGCTCTTTCGGAAGCTCGTCAGTCCCCCCCACTTTGGCAAGGGAACCGCCAGCGCAGCCTGTGATCAGCGTCGAACAGAGCAGGAGAAGAAGAGTAGCTTTCAGGGGAGTTCGTTTCGAGTGCACCCAGCCAGTTTAGGAGATGAAAATACGAAAGTCGAGAGCTAGAACTTGGATCACTTCCGCGCCCGTCCCTCGCTCCATTCGCCTGGACGAAGCGGTGACAGATCGCCTTTGAATCGACGGTGAATCCAGAGCCATTGGTCAGGGTGCGCGTATATATCTTTTTCTAGCTGTGCGGCGTAAGCGGCCGTGTTAGCCGCGAGTTCGTAACTCGAGTCTCGCGATTCCACCCATGCCGCAGGGGGTCGTATTTCAACCACAAATCGGCCTCTCGTGTCGCGATAATTCAGCACCGGAAGAACAACGGCTCCGGTCCGCTTCACAAGCGCGGCAACGGCCGTTGTCGTACTCACGGGAACACCGAAAACGGGGACCCTGACGCCCACCGGCGGACCCGCGTATTGATCCAGAACAAACCCGATAGTCCCGTTGTTTTTGAGATGAGCCAGAATATCCCGAACGGTCCTCGGTTCGTAGGTGGCGCGAACTCCGCATCGCAGCCTCCCCCGTTCAACCCCCCTGTGCAACCATTCCGGCTTGAGGTGTTTCGTTACCATCATGATGTCAATTCCGGCCTTAACGGCGCCCGTTGCCGCCATAACCTCCCAATTGCCGACATGGCTGGAAAGAACAATCACGCCTTTTCCCGCCCGCTTCGCCTCGATCCAGTGCTCGAGTCCGCGAAGCTCAGCGAACTTCTCGACGAATTTCTTCATGGGACCGAACAGCATGAGAATTTCCAGCGCGAGCGCCCCCAAATGTGAATAACTGGTCCGGCAAATTTCATCCCGGAGCGATCGTTGCCCGGGAGAATCGGAAGGGTAAGCTAATTCAAGATTTTGAAAAACGACGCTCCGTCTGACCTTCAGAACATAAAGCAACCGCCCCAAGCAGCCTGCCACGATCCTGCGAAGCCAGAATGGTATCAGGAAGTAGACCCATCCGGCTCCGGCAAGCACGGGTAATGTCAGTTTTCCCACAAAATTCGATTCCAGAGTTTCTGCCCCTCTTCATTTAGGACGAGCCTGGGCTCCAGAACGATCAACTCCGAACGTTTGATACCCAGCTCGCGCCACTTCACCCAATCTTTCCCGGTGATCGCGACCTTGCAACCAGCGCGGAACGCTTCGTCGAGAATACTACGAGCCTGGGCATAATCATACCGGGCATGATCCTCAAACTTAAGATGCCGCGCAACTGAAAGTCCCGCCCTGCTCACCGAAGCTTCCAGTTCCGATCGCGAAGAGCCAAAATTTTCAGCAATTCCAGAAACGAGCCAGAGCGATCCGGCCGGAGGCGGTACAGACAATTCGAAACGCGACTTGAGAAACGGGATGCTCAGCCGTAAAGCGGAATGCCAGGCCGTCGGCTCCCGATCCCCCTTCGTCCAAAGCACGAGATTCGCGCGGCGAATGGCGTTTTCGGGCTCACGAAAGAGGACCTCACGCCGAGAGGCCGAAGTCACCGCGATGATTTCAAGATCCTTATGAAGCCGCCAGTGCTGGAAGCCGTCATCCAGAATAACGAGATCGATCGGCCGCTCGGATTGAATCTCGACGGCCTTGAATTGACGTTCACGATCCGCTCCGACGCCAATCCAGGCATGGGGCACAAGCTCATGAAGCAGCGCCGCTTCATCTCCGCACTTCGTCGCCGAGGCGAAATCTTCCCCCGGCCGGATCACGCCCCCGGTCCTTTCCCATTCTCCTCGATATCCGCGGGAAAGAATACAGACGTTGAGTCCCCGATCCCCGGCTTCTCGCGCGATCTGCGCGACGATCGGAGTTTTGCCCGCTCCTCCGACCTGAATATTCCCGACACTCACGACCCGGCACGGAAGCCGCGCTGGTTTCAAAAGCCCTGAACGGACACCAAGCTGCACCAAACGCGACACGCCCGACCATAAAAAAGAACCAGATCGCACAAACCAGCTGCCCTGAATCGGACGGATCGGACGCTGAATAGCGAGATTCAGAAGCTCGACAGCCGCCGCGCGGCTCGGGCTTTTGCCGTCAGTGCTCTCCAGCCGTTTTCTGAGTTCTTTGAATCCCTCTCGCATCCGCGAGCGAACCTCGTCGTCCGAAAGTAGGCGTACCGCTTCGTCGGCCAGCGATCGAACAGTGACCTCATCGAGCAGAATCTCTCTGACAAGCGGTGAATCGCCTTTGGCCTTTCTCGCGACCAGATTTACCAAACCGACAGGTCCGCGATAGCGAATGAACAACTCAAAAATCCAGGTAGTCACTTGACCCGCCTTATAGATGACGGCGTGAGGACAGCCAAGCAGGGCGGCCTCGAGCGTGGATGTTCCGGATTTGATAAGCCCGGCGTCGGCCGCGATCAGGGATCTTGCCGAATTGCCCTGAGCTGGAAAAAGCTGAAAAAAGGTCGGAGGCGTACGCGACGCTTTCCAGGATTCAATCCGCTGCAAAATTTTCGCGTAGTCGGTGGTGAGGGCAAACGGCAGGAGAACCTTCAGCGCCGTCCCCTCGCGAAGAAAACCCGAGTTATGCAAGCGTTCGGCGGCCTCGAGTGCGGCATCCAGCATGAGCTCCAAATGCTGATCCAATTCGGACGAACGGCTTCCCGGCATTAAAACGAGAACCGAATCATCCGTCGAAAGCCCAAGTTCCGCACGCGCTTCCGAGCGGCTGACGTTCAGTGGAAGTTCATCAAGAAGAGGGTTGCCGACATACTTGACGTCAAGTCCCTCGCCTTTGAAAAATGCCTCCTCGAAGGGGAATATGCAAAGAACCCGGGTGAAGAGCTCCCTTAAGAGCCGAACCCTTTTTTTCCGCCAGACCCAAACCTTTGGGGGAATGTAATACACCACGGGAACCCCGAGCTTTCTCAACCTTCGGGCCAAGCGGAAGTGAAAGTCTGGGTAATCAATGACTACCGCAAGATCGGGACGTTCTTCGCGGGCAACCCTCGAAATTTTATTCAGCGCTCCAAGTATTTTCGGAAGATGCACCAGAACTTCCGAAAAACCCATCGCCAGAAGCTCTTTTGCGTCAACGACTACCCGAAGTCCCGCCTCGCGGAGCTGGGGGCCGCCGATGCCCGAAGCTTCGATTTCCTGTCCGGCCGCATGCGCAGCCTCTCTCAGAGCTTTGAGAAGTTCCGCGCCGTGCACATCAGACGAAGTTTCGGCAGCGGAGATCAGGATCTTCACCATTCATCTCCGTATCCGGCAAATGCGATTGTTTCAGCGAACAACGCCGGCTTCACTCTTACGGATGAAAGACACGAACCTTTGGATTTCGGGAAGCTCCCCGTACTGAGACTCGATCTCGAGCAGACACTGCTCTTTCTGAACGTCGTGGCGTATCCAAAGTTTGATGGCTTCGTTGATCTTGGAAATCGTATCCGCGGGATAACCGCGTCTTCTCAATCCGACAATATTGGCCCCTTTGAGCGAAGCCGGTCGTGAACCGATCGCGATACTGAACGGCGGGACATCACGTTCAAGCCCCGACTGCCCCCCCACATAGGAGTGAGCACCGACCCGTACAAATTGCGAGACTCCGGTCATGCCGCCGATCGTGGCGTAATCCTCGAGGATGACGTGCCCCGCAAGCCCGCCATAATTGGCGATAATACAATGATTCCCGACGATGCAATCATGTCCGAGATGCACGTAACCCATCAAAAGGTTGTGATCGCCGAGCTGGGTGATGCCGCCGCCCTGAACCGTCCCAAGATTGATCGTCACTGATTCACGAATTGAATTGTGATTGCCAATGACCACCTTTGTGGCTTCGCCCTTGTACTTGAGATCCTGCGGAATAGCCCCGATCACCGCGAACGGAAAAACGATATTACCTTCGCCGATTTCAGTCCAGCCATCAATGACCACATGACTGATCAGGCGCGTACCTTTTCCGATTTTCACGTGTGGCCCGACCGAGCACCACGGCCCGATCTCAACAGAAGGATCGATAACAGCTTCAGGATGAACTTGCGATGAGGGATGAATCATAAATCTCCTATGCGTTTAATCCCATGGTCCAGTTTGCCATAACCTCGGCTTCGGCGACTCTCTGTCCCTCAACGGTTGCCTGGCATTCGAAGGCCCACAGAGGTCCTCGGGTCTTTTTGACAAGCGTCTCAATCCTGACGACATCGCCGGGAACGATCGGCTTCCTGAAACGGGTCGAGTCGACCCCGACCAAAACACATTGGACCTGTCTCGGCTTATCCGAGGTGTGCCGGATGTAGGGATAAATCGAGAAACTCGCGGCCTGCGCCATGGTCTCGATGACCAGGACGCCCGGCATGATCGAAAAACCAGGAAAATGTCCGTGAAAATGGGCTTCGCCAAAGCTGACACACTTTTGCGCTACAACGCGCGTGCCTTCCTTGTTCCGCGACGAGAGATCCGCCAGATCGCCGGTAGGATGGATTTCGAGAACGCGATCGATGAAGAGAAAGGGTTGACGATGCGGCAAAAAGCTCTGGATCTGCTCGATGTCGAGGCGGTAGGGATTTTCTGTCATTTCTCTCTTTTTTCCTTTCGTTCAGCTAACAAGCGGCTCAGAAGAGCGTGGGCCTTGAAATGCTCTTTGTATTCCCGTTGTGGATTACCGACCGCGGTTCCGCGCGCCGGCACATCTTTGGTAACCAAGGTCATGGCCCCGACACTCGCGCCGTCGCCGATCTGAACCTGATTGGCGATTCCGGTCAGCCCGCCGACATAAGCGAACTTCCCGACATTGGAATTGCCAGCCAGGCAGGTGCCGCCACAGAGGACTGCTCCCTCTCCCACTTGTGCGTTGTGACCGATCTGAATGAGATTATCGATTTTGGCGTTCCGGCCGATCCGGGTTTCCCCGAAAGTCCCCCGGTCTACGCAGGTATTCGCGCCGATCTCGACTTCATCTTCGATGACCACGCGACCGAGATGATAAATCTTCTGATGCGCAACGACTCGATCACCCTCGCGTCTTGGCGCATAGCCAAATCCATCCGCACCGATCACGACCCCCGCATGAACTCGAACACGATTGCCGATTTCGGTCCATTCATAAAGGCTGACCCCCGCGAACAAGACGCTGTGTTCGCCGATCGAACATTTTGGACCGACATAGCAGCCAGCATAGAGAATCGAACCAGCTCCGACCCGAACGTCGTCCTCGATCACGCATCGGGCCCCGACCTGAACACCAGGACCGAGTTCGGCAGTTTTGGAAACGACCGCCGTCGGGTGGATCTGTGGCTCCGGTCCGGCCGTCCCTGGAAGGTGTGCCACGGATGAAAGCTCCGCCGCGAACTTTTCTGAGAGAATGGCCATCGCGAGGTAGGGATCTGCACACGCGATTACCGCCGATGTTTTCCAAAACGGCAACCCGGCAGCCTGCAAGGGTTTTACGAAAGCCTCTCCGGTAATCAGGATTCCGGGGCGCGCCGTCGGGAGCTCCCGCTCGTAATACCGCGAGAAGAAAAAGGCCAAATCGGAATTCTTAGCGCCCGGAAGCGGGCTCGGCCGATCGACCCGAATCCGTTCCGACGCACTGCCCAGTTCGGTCGCGTTTACAAGTCTGCCGCCAGTCCAATGAACGACTTCAGAAACCGAAAACGACATTGCTCAGGACTTCGGCTGTTTATTGTAGCTCGAGATGACGTCGCCGGTCAGGTCATCTTTATCCATCGAATACAAAACGGTGTTTTCATTCTTTTCGAGGACGACCGTATAACCGCGCTGTTTCGCGAGGTCACCAATCACCGTCCGCAGCCGATTGATGATTGGACGGGTCAGCTCCTGTTCCTTCTGCTGAATCTCAGCTTGAGAACGAGCCGTCAGCTCTTGGAACTTCATGATCCGTTCCTGAATTTCTCCCTGTTTCTTCGCACGAGCTTCGTCGCTCATGACCAACGACTGTTTCTTGTACTCGTCGCCCATCTTCTTGATGCTGGTCTCTTCGCTTTGAAGCTCTTTCTTCTTCGCGTTGAATTCTTTTTCAAGCTGGGCCTTGGCGGTCTTGCCGGCTTCGACGGTTTGCAAAGCCTTCTGCATATCGACGACACCGATTTTGATGTCTTCAGCGAACGAAAGGGAAGCACCACTCAAAAAAGCAGTGAATCCAAAAGCAACGACTGTGATGAAAGCGGGACTTCGCATTGAAAAAACCTCCTAAAGGAAAGGCAAAGAAGCCGGAATGGCTTGCAAATTTCTAGCAGGAGAAAAACACATTCGGCTGCCGAATTCAACAAGGGAACGGAGCCGAGTCACGACGCACCTGCTTCGGCCAAAGGTCAAAATGGCGGCCCAATGAAGAAGTTGAATACCGGGCTCTGTTCCCCTGGTTTTTGGGCGATCGGGAAGCCCCACTCAAACCGAAGCGGCCCGATAGGCGAAAACCAGCGAATCCCGAAGCCCCAATCGGATCTCAGGACGAAGTCACCGGACCGGGGGAATGACTCCCACGTATTACCGATATCGTAAAACACGACCCACTTCAGTCCGGCATCCCGTATCAGAGGATACTCAAGCTCAAAGAGCGAAAATGCTTCGAAAGTTCCGCCGACCGGCTTGAGCACATTTCGAGAATCCGTCGTTACCGGCCCGAGCAGGAAAACGTTATAGCCCTTCAGGCTGTTCGGCCCGCCCAGGTAAAAACGCTCGGACGGCGGAATCGGCCTGTCGCCAATCCCCGAGATATGGCCGGTTTCAGCGCTCGTCCGGAAGACCAGATCTCCGATAAGCCTCTTGTAATAGCGGTTATTCAACACCCATTTCACGAATTTCTTGTCGCCGCCCAATCCGGCCGTTTCGATCGACGCGCTCTGATAATTCCCGGCCGTCGTTTCAAAACGGTTATTTCTCTTGTCGCGAACAACGCTCCAAACGACACTCGACAAGACCCCGCTATCGGCCGATGCACGCTGAAGGTCAAAATCAGTGGTGTTGGTCGGCTCGATCTGGAGCCCCTCGTTCTTGTATGTGATGTATGCGTTCACGTACTCGGCAATCGGGTACCCGAAGCGAACGTCAAAGCCCAGCTTACGGGTGAGATACTGGTTGGGAATGGGCAAATTGACGTAATAGAGATCATAACCGATCGACCAACGTGTATCGAACGCGTAGGGGTCAGTGAAACCAAGATTGAAACTCTTCGAAAGGCGATCTGCGGCCCATTGCGCCGCAAGGCTGATCGTCTGACCTCGTCCGAGAAAATTAATTTCGGCAACGGTAGTCGTAAAAAAGAACTTCTGAATACTGCCGTAACCCGCACCCAGCGTGATCGTTCCAGTGGAGCGCTCCTTGATGGATATCTCGACATTCAGAATATCGGGTTTTCCCTTGGGAGTAATCGTATTGAAGATCACTTCTCCGGGCGCAAAGAAGCCAAGTCGCTCGACGTTCTCACGCGATTGCCGTAGCTTGGTCCCGCTGTATAACTCTCCTTCGTGTATTTTCAATTCGCGGCGGATGACTTTATCGTGAGTCTTGCTATTTCCTATGATGTTGATTTCACCGAAGTGAACGAGATTGCCCTTCTCAAAACTATAGTCGATATCCACGGCCCGCGTATCATCGTGGATATTCATTTTCGGGACGACGTTCACGAAAGCGTACCCAAGATCCTGATACTTCTCGGTCAGACGCTGAATATCAGCATTTCGCTTGGAAATGCTGAAGGTTTCTTCGGGAGTTAACGTGAGCTCGGCTGCGAGTTCCTCTTTCGGAAAAAGAAGATCTCCGCTGAAATCAAGGGCGCCCATCTCGTACTGCTCGCCCTCTTCCATGTAGATTGAAATATAAAGCCAGCGTTTGTCGTCGCTCACCGTAACGATGGGATTTTCGTAACGAAATTTCACGTAACCGTTGTCGAGATACCAGTACGTAAGCCGCTGCAGATCCTGCTTGAAAGCGGATTCCTTAAAATTTCCGGAACCGCTCAAAAAAGAAAAAAATCCCCCTTCACGGGTTTCCTGAAAAACGGACTTCAACTGCTCGTCCGTGTACTTGCGATTATTCAGGAAGGTGATCTTCTTGATTTGCACCTTGTCGTAATCATTGACTCGGTAAACGAGTTCCACCTGATCCGGCTTCGTTTGCCTGACATTGAAGGTCACCTTCGCGAGATAGAAGCCCTTTTCTTCATAGTGCTTCTGGATGAGTGCAACGTCCTCTCTGACCTTATTGGCGTCGAGAATCGACCATTCTTTGACTTTGACGACGTCCCGCAGATCACTCGTACTGATCCGTTCATTGCCCTCAAACTCGACCTTGGAAATGACGGGGCGTTCACGAACCACGTAAGTCAGGTTCACCCTGGTTGGATCAGGCGACTGCGCCTGGACTTCGATGTCGTCGAAAAAGCCCATCCCGAAGAGCGCTTGTATGTCAGCGCGCACCTGATCCGATGAAAGAGGCTGTCCCGGCTTCGTGACCAGCTTCGCGAGCACCGCTTCTTTTTCAATTCGCTTGAGCCCCTTGAATTCGATATCGGTGACAATTCTGCCCGCGAAGGCGCCCGAATCGGCGGCGACAGCGAGGAACACCCAACCCAGGCACAAAGCGCTGAACGCAAAGCCGAAAAAAGTCAGAATTCGCAAACAACAATGACGGGATAGCCGACTGAACATCACAAGCCCTACATGTAGGGGCAGCACATCCGACTGTCAAACTCTAATTTACGAACCCGCCATCTTTCATCACGAGAACGCGGTGCATCCTTTGCGCGAGTTCCTGGTCATGTGTGACAAGGAGGATCGAAACCCCCGTTGCCTGATTCAGGCGCACCAGGAGATCCATGATCGTGGCGCGATTGGCTGAATCAAGGTTCCCGGTCAATTCATCGGCGAGCAGAAGTTTCGGTCTGAGAATCACGGCGCGCGCGACGGCGACCCGTTGCTGCTCACCGCCAGAGAGTTCGTTTGGACGATGATCGAGGCGATGCCCTAAACCGACGAAATTCAGCAAATCTCTCGCTTGCTTTTCGCTTGCTCCGCGGGCGTGCCCCGCAATGAGAGCCGGCATCATGACGTTTTCCAACGCCGAAAACTCCGGCAGAAGGTAATGAAACTGGAAAACGAACCCGAGGGTTTTGTTTCTGAATGCGGAAAGCGCTTTTTCCGAATACCGAAAGAGATCCTCCTGCCTGGGTCCAAAAAGAACTCGTCCGGCGCTGGGAGGTTCCAACGTACCCAGAATGTGCAACAGAGTGCTCTTGCCCACACCGGACGCGCCGATGATCGCGACCATCTCGCCCGCCTGGATCGAAAAATCGATGCCGCGGATAACGGGGATCTCCGATTTTCCTTTGAAGAAAGATTTGCGGATACCCTCGGCTTTCAAAAGGGGCAATCCCGAACCGAAATTATTCATATCGTAAACCCTCCAGTGGTGAGCGCCGGGAGACTTTCCACGCGGGATATACCGTGGCCAGAAAAGAAATGAGCATAGCCGTGAGCGCGATCAGACCGACTTCACGCCAATGCACGACGACCGGTAGAAATCCGATGTAGTAGATATCGGGAGGCAGGTCGATCCAGTGCGTCTTTTCCAATAAAAGATTGATCAAAAGGCCGAACACGATACCGAAAGCCGTGCCAACGAACCCCATCCCGAGCCCGATAAGGCAGAACAACTGAAAGCTCTGGATCGGCTGAAAACCCATTGCTTTAAGGATCGCGATTTCCCGGGTTTTATCGTGAATCATCATCATGAGCGTACTGACGACATTAAACGCGGCGACGAGGACAATGGCCGTCAGGATAATCGCAATGACCGCTTTTTCCAGTTTAATCGCGTAAAACAAATTCCGATTCAGCTGAGACCAATCTTTCGAACGAAAAGGATACCCGAATGCGTCAGCCAGCTGATCCGAGGCTTTTCGGGAATTCGCGTTCGGAGCCAGCTTAATCTTGAAGGACGTCACCCGCCCGGGCTGTTCAAGAAATCTCTGCACCTGCCAAAGCGGAGTAAACAGGTATTTCGAGTCGTACTCGTACATTCCCATTTTGATGATCCCGACGACCCGCATGTCAGTCGCCTTCGGAGAACCCAGTGAACCCTGATCACCCGCATCGCTCGACCCGGTAAATGGAAATATGAGGCGAACCACGCTGCCCTCGGTTGCGCCGAGTCGCTCGGCCAGGGCTGACCCGAGGGTCACCTCATCGGGAGCTTCGGCCAGACGTCCCAGAATCACCTTACGTGGAATTTCGGTGACCGCGCCCAGGGTGTTCGAATCAAAACCCTCTACAATCGCGCCCGAAACGCCATCGGGTCCGGAAACCATCAGTTCGGCAATGAAAGACGCCGTAATGGCTCGAACCTCGGGAACGGCTTTCCGGATTTTGGTCTCGATGATCGCCGGATCGCGAACTGGATCAGCGCGGGAGTAGAGCAGGACATCCCCGTTCATTCCGGTGATGACCCGAATCAGCTCCCCTTCGAAGCCATTGATGACGCTGGTGACAACGACCAGCGCAAGGACGCCGAGGGCGACGCCCACGACTGAAACCCAGGCGATAAATGACAGAAAACCATCGGACGTCTTTGAGAGAAGAAACCGGCGCGCCAGAGTGATGACTGAATTCGCCATTATTTTTTAAGGCTCCAATCAGTTTTTACCAGACTTCCCGCCCGGCTGCCCCTCAGGCCTGATCGGCCTCATCAGGGGAAATAAAATTACATCACGAATGCTTGGCGAATCGGTAAACAGCATGACCATACGATCAATCCCGATCCCTTCGCCAGCAGCCGGTGGCATCCCGAACTCAAGCGCCGTAACGTAATCCTGATCCATGTCGCACGCTTCCTCATTACCGGCCTGCTTCGCTTTGACCTGCTCCGAAAACCGGGACTCCTGATCAACGGGATCATTCAATTCCGAAAAGGCGTTGGCCATCTCGCGTCCATAAATATAAAGCTCGAAACGATCCACCAGGAACGGGTCGTTTTCATTTTTCCTCGAAAGCGGGGAAACATCCAGCGGATAACGAGTGACAAAGGTCGGCTGAATGAGTCGCGCCTCGACCTCTTCGTCAAAAATGGCCATCATGAGGCCGCCGACCGTGTCCTTCGAATCCATCGGGAGCTGCTTTTTCAGGCCATATTCAAGAAGAGCCTGCCGGTCCCGGATTCTCGACCGGGCGTTCGGAACATTTTGGAAATCCGTGTACTTCAAAATAGCGTCTTCGACTGAAATCCTCTCCCACGGACCTTCGAGATTGATCTCCGTCCCTTGATACTGGATCTTCATGCAGCCTTCGCCATTCACCCGCGCGGCGACTCTTTGGAACAGCTTTTCCGTTAAATCCATCAGGTCTTCATAGGTCGCGTACGCCTGATAAAACTCGAGCATCGTGAACTCAGGGTTGTGTTTAATCGAGATCCCCTCATTCCGGAAGTTCCGGTTAATCTCGAAAACCCGCTCAAAACCGCCGACCAGCAGTCTTTTGAGATAAAGCTCCGGCGCAATTCGCATGAACAGGGACATATCCAAAGCGTTATGGTGCGTCTTAAACGGACGGGCGTTCGCGCCGCCCGCCACCGGGTGCATCATGGGAGTCTCGACCTCGACAAAATCAAGCTCCGTGAAAAAGCGTCGTAGTTCATCGATGATCTTGAAACGTTTTTTGAACGTACTGCGGCTCTCCTCGCTCATGATGAGGTCAAGATAGCGCTGACGGTATTTGATCTCGACATCCGCGATTCCGTGAAACTTTTCTGGAAGGGGCCGGAGTGATTTTGTAAGAAGGACCAGCTTCTCACAGCCGACCGAAAGCTCATTCGTTTTGGTTTTGAAGAGAGTTCCCTCTCCGTAAACTATGTCACCGATGTCCAGTTCCTTGTAGGCTGCGTAGCCTTCAGGCCCGAGCTTATCGCGCTGGATAAAGAGCTGAATAATCCCGGTCCGATCCTGGATTCTGACGAAAGCAGCCTTTCCAAAATCCCGAATGGCCATGATCCGGCCCGAAACGGAATGACGAATCGCCAGTGACTCAAGTTCCTCTTTCGTTTTTGCGTCATGCGCCTGGTGCAAATCTGCCGCGAGCCCTGTCGGAGAATAACCGTTTTTGTACGGATTCTCGTTGCGTTCCCTCAAGCGCCCCAGTTTCTCAAACCGGACACGTACCTGTTCAGAAAGCTCCTGGGGAGTCGTGTTCTCAGCCATTTCAGACCTCACCTTCGAGGAAGCGTTCCACTTCGATGGCCGCCATGCAACCCATTCCGGCCGCCGTGACCGCCTGACGATAAACGTGATCCGCGCAATCGCCCGCGGCGAAGACGCCCGGAATGTTCGTTCGAGTCGAACCGGGCGTTGTGAGAAGGTAACCTGAATCGTCGCATGTCAGCTGGGTCCTGAACGGAGCGGTATTGGGCTCGTGCCCGATGGCGATGAACACGCCTTCGAGAGAAAGCGTGCGCGTCTCCGAAGTCTTGAGATTCTGAATACGAATTCCGGTGACAGCTTCGACCCCGAGAATTTCGTCGATCTTCGAATCCCAAACAAACTTGATCTTCGGATTCTTGAAAGATCGTTCCTGCATCGTTTTGCTCGCTCGCAGTTTGTCCCGACGATGGACCACCGTGACCGATTTCGCGAACCGGGTGAGAAAATTCGCTTCTTCGAGAGCCGTATCCCCGCCGCCCACGACGGCTATGTCCAGATTTCTGAAAAAGAAACCGTCACACGTGGCGCATGCCGAAACGCCTTTACCCATGAGGCGCTTTTCGCTCGGGATATCGAGCCATTTCGCCGCCGCACCGGTCGCGATAATCACGGAACGGGTAACGATTGTTTTCCCGTCAGAAAGCTCAAGAGTAAAAGGCCGCTTCGAGAAATCGACACGGGTCACCTTACCTTGCACGATCCGGGTTCCGAAACGTTCAGCCTGTTTTCTGAACTGCTCCATGAGTTGAGGACCCATGATCGGCTCAACGAATCCTGGAAAATTTTCGACATCGCTCGTAATCGTCAGCTGCCCGCCCGGCTGCTCTCCTTCAACACAGAGAGGCCTGAGGTTCGCGCGAGCCGCATAGATTGCGGCGGTCAGTCCCGCCGGCCCCGTGCCGACGATAGTCACTGACTCGATCCCATCGAACTGAGGTTCAGTGGTCACAAATCACCTCATTTGTTTTTGTGCAATTCACCGAAAGGAAGCCGATTGCCGCTTGCGCCCCTCGGCCCAGGGCCCCCGGGCCTCGGCATGATTGCATGCCCGCGATCAGTGCTGGGGGGCAGAATTAGCGGTCGTTGCCTCGTCCTGCAATGATTCCAGAGTCACCCACTCGGCGTTCTCAGAATCATCAGGCAAGTTATTGAGAGACTTCTCCAATTCGGCAATGGAAACCGCGCCTCGAGTGAGGTTTCTCTCAACAATGCGAACGTCCAACTTCTTCGATTCAACAGCTTCGTACAAAAGTGTCATAGATCCTTCTCTTAAATCGCCACTACATGTTGTGTCAATTACCTTACTCTCACGACAATGAACAAATCACGAATTCCGAGCGGCAGCGAAATCAGCGCGAGTTCTCGAAGGAGCCTGTTCAGCTGGCTCCTAATGCCAGGTTTTCGGGGAATTATCCGAGTCATCCTCATACTCGGAATCACGTGACTCGTCTTTTCCCCGGTCTTTCTTTCCCTCTTCTCTGCCAGTGACGAGCTTCAGATGCCCTGCCGAACGCCTCTTCTTCGGCCGCCCACCAGGTATCTGAGAATCGAGCCGGCGCCGTTTCATCACCAGATAGGCCCCGTATCCCCAAAGGTAAATCCACCCGGCCGCCATTCCACCTAAATGGGCAATCCCCGCAATTCCGGCCCGGGACGAGAATACCGTTGACATGAACTCAATGGCCGCGAGGATCCAGACGAAGTGCTTCGCCTTCATCGGAAACAGCATCATAAACAGGAGAACTCTGTTTCCGAAAAGAAGACCGTAAGCCATTAAAAGACCGTAAATGGCTCCCGAGGCACCCACCATGGGGGTATGGAGAGCCTGGCCGCCAAGAAAAAGCTGTAAAAATAAATAAGATAAACCTGCCGCGATTGAACAAAAGAAGTAAAAACGCAAGAACCGGCCTGTTCCCCACGAGGCTTCGAGCTCTGATCCGATGAACACCAGCATCGCCAGGTTCAGAACGAGATGCATGAGGTCGCCATGAAGAAAGGCGTAGGTAAAAAGCTGCCAAAACCGGTGTTCGATCACGAAGCCGGATGGCAGGAGAGCGAAGAAACCGAGAAGGTTTCCGCCCAGGAATTGGTCGGCCGTCTGCTGAACGACGAATGCCCCAAAACAGATGATCGAAAGAGCTTTTACTGCCGGCGTCAGTCGAAATTGCATACGCTCCTATCCTCTATCTCAAAGAGCTCCAAGGGTCACCCTCCTTTTGCCGGAGTTTCGGACGACGGCTCCAGGATTTCAACGAGAATCCCGCCCGTACTGGCCGGATGAACAAAATTAATGCGCGTCCCGCGAGCGCCACGTTTCGGGGCAGGATATAGAAGCTGAAACCCCTCTGACGCAAGTAGCTGTACGACCGGATCGAGGCCCCCGTGATGAACCCGGAAACAAATATGATGAAATCCAGGCCCCTTGGTTTCCAAGAACCGGGCGAGCACGGATTCAGGGCTGAGCGATTCCAACAATTCCAACGAAACCGTGCACTTCGGCCGATTTTCGCCAATTTTAGGACTTGTTTCAGTCCGTGTTTCAGGAATCGAAGCTTCCATTGGAACTTCGACAAAACCGATTTTCAAATTTTTCTCTGGAACGCTGTCGCTCTCGACGATCCGCAAGCCCAGCACTGCAAATAGCCGTTTGAGGCGATCTGAACCGCTGGCTTCAGAAAGAGCCACGGCAATATGATCAAAGTAAACAGTCATTTCCAACTCCCAACGAAACCCCCCGGATGAGCGTCTCGTCTCCTGAATTCATCAAATAAAGTGGAATTGGGATTGATAAAAAGGACGAGGACCACCACCCCTTGTTGCTGTACCCCATTCGCCTCCTCGGCGCTATGAGCAAGTGATAGCGGTCCTCAGTCAAGTTGCCTAAGCGTCGAGTACCCACCAAAGTTCCTCTAGCCTAGACATACTTCTCATCGGCAACGCTGTCCGGGACTTGAGAATTTTTTTTCAAAAAAAGAGGGTGCGAATAAGGGCCCCTGAACCCGAAAACATGACGAGAAACCAGTTCGAGGCCGGCGTTTGGCTCTCATGAACTAAAAAAAGGCTCAGAGCACCTTCGACCTTCGAAACCGAAAGATACTCTGAGCCAGTTCGAAGCGTGAAACTAAGCTCTGGCAGATTTCAAATTCTTAAAATGAGCCTGCTCCGACTCCCAATCCGCCGCCAAAGCCAACGCCATAGTTCATGCTGCCATAGCCGCCGTAACCAAAAGATTGCGACTGAAGCACCGTCTGATAAAGACGCTGCTGTTGAGCATAGAGTTCTTGCTGTGCCGCCATAATGTCCCGCTGCGACTCAGCTGACCGCTGAGCTTGGAGCATTTGAGCCTGCAAAGAGGCCTGCATCATGGCTGAGTACTGGCCATTGTAGCCTCCCGAACCATAACCGTAGCCTCCGCCACCGTAGGGGTAACCGCCGATCGAGCCGTAGCCTCCGCCGCCATATGGAAAGCCGACGCCCAGGTTGCCACCTAGGTAGATGCCCGCGCCGCCACCAATCGGGCCATAGGGG
>Ga0208375_1001491_pt1 | contig 26025 bp, 21 predicted proteins | sample RifOxyD1_FD_184038 | JGI IMG/M metagenome (GOLD analysis project Ga0208375, IMG submission 184038) | Soil microbial communities from Rifle, Colorado - Rifle Oxygen_injection D1 (SPAdes) | ecosystem: Environmental > Terrestrial > Deep subsurface > Rock core/Sediment | place: Rifle, Colorado...
CCAGAATCGCTAGGAATGGTACTTTATATACGATGGCGGGTAAAATAAATATTTTGAATAATAAATTTAAAACAGATTTTACCAAAGTAGAAACAGATTGCACCTGTTATACTTGCTCTAATTACACAGCGGCCTATTTAGCCCATTTATTCCGTTCTCATGAGATGTTGGGGGCAACTTTGGCTTCTGTCCATAATCTACACTTTTTAGTGTCTTTGGTTGATAATATTAGACAGTCTATTTTGGATGATAATTTTGAAGGGTACAAAAAAGAGTTCTTGGGCCTATATTTGACTAAGTAACTATTTATTGTTATAATAAAGGGAGAAGTAGGACAATTTGAGAAAAATAGAAGGGAAGATAAATGTTCAAGTTAAGAAGAGAAGAACGAAGGGTAGTATTAGGTATTTCCATCGTTCTACTACTAGCGGCCATTTCTGTGTGCGGGGCTTCGTGTTTAATTGTTGATATACTAACTGAACGTTAAAGGAAGGAGATTTTTCTCACTCACGAGCCGCGCACTAGTTAGCGCGGTTTTTTTATAAAATAATATATGTTAGATTTAATGAACTATGAGTTTGTTTAAATTAAAAAGTGATTACACTCCAAAAGGCGATCAGCCCACAGCTATCAAAAGTTTGGTTTCTGGCCTGAAGTCTGGGTTAAAACACCAGACGCTTTTGGGTGTGACAGGCTCAGGTAAGACTTATACGACCGCCAATGTAATCGAGCAAATAGGTAAGCCCACTCTCGTTATTGCTCATAATAAGACTCTGGCCGCGCAATTGGCCCAAGAGTATCGCACTTTTTTTCCTGAAAATGCAGTTCATTATTTTGTTTCTTATTACGACTACTATCAACCTGAAGCTTATATGCCAGGGACTGATACTTATATTGAAAAAGATGCTTCCATTAATGAAGAAATTGAGCGCCTGAGACATGCTTCTACTCAAGCTTTACTGACTAGAAAAGATGTCATTATTGTGGCCTCAGTGTCTTGTATTTATGGTTTGGGTAGTCCGGAAGAATATGCTAAAGAGCATATGCAAATTAGTTTAGGGCAGAAAATATCTCGCAATGATTTTATGAAAAATCTAATTTCTATTTTTTATGAACGAACGACAGCCGATTTGACCCCAGGAACTTTTAGAGCTATTGGCAATTCAATCGAAATTATGCCCCCATCAGAAAAAGAAATTTATAATATAAAAATATCAGATGGTGGCATAGATGAGGTTTTGCATTTAGATTCAGTGACACGGGCTATTATTGATGAACCAAAAGACTTTTTCTTGTTTCCAGCTAAACACTTTATTACCACTCCCGAGATGAGGGCCAAAGCTTTAGCCTCGATTAGTTTTGAATTAGATCAACAATTAGAAAAATTTAGTAAACAAGGCAAACCCCTTGAGGCTGAAAGAATAAAAAGACGGACTAAATACGATATGGCGATGATGGCTGAAATTGGCTATTGTAATGGTATTGAAAATTACTCGCGTCATCTATCTGGTCGCGAGGCTGGAGCTGCGCCTGATACACTACTAGCCTATTTTCCTAAGAAAGCTGACGGTTCCCCAGATTTTTTAACAGTAATCGACGAATCTCATGTGACTGTATCTCAGATTGGAGCGATGTATGCTGGTGATAAAAGCCGTAAAGAAACTCTAATTGAATATGGTTTTCGCTTGCCAAGCGCTTTAGACAACAGACCTCTGAAATTTAATGAATTTGAAGAGCGAGTTGGACAAGTGGTTTACACTAGTGCTACTCCTGGTAAATATGAATATGAACATGGTCAAAATATAGCCGAACAGATTATTAGACCCACCGGCTTACTTGATCCTGTTATTGAAGTGAGGCCAGTTATTGGTTCTAAAACTTATGCTGGCCAAGTCAAAGATTTTATTAAAGAAGCTAATATAGAAATCAAAAAAGGGTATCGAGCTATTGCTACTACTTTAACTAAAAAAATGGCGGAAGACCTGAGTGAGTTTTTAAAAGAAGCTGGTATCAAATCTGCTTACTTGCACAGTGAAGTTAAAACCCTAGAAAGAATTCAGATTTTAACTAATTTTAGAAAAGGCGAGTTTGATGTATTGGTTGGAGTCAATCTTTTGCGAGAAGGCCTCGACTTACCAGAAGTTTCTTTTATTGGTATTTTAGATGCTGACAAAGAGGGTTTTCTGCGCTCAGAGACTTCTTTAATTCAAACTATTGGCCGAGCTGCTCGTAATGTGGATGGGCGAGTTATTTTGTATGCCGATGTGGTGACAGGCTCGATGCAAAAGGCGATAGATGAAACTAAAAGACGAAGATTATTGCAAACTGAATATAATAAGAAAAATAAAATTACTCCCGCTAGTATTAAAAAAAGTATTCAAGATATTACTGAAGGTTTGATGTCTGATCGCGAAAAAACTGTGAAGCGCTTGGTGGAGCTCGATAAAATTGCTATTGGTTCTGATAAAAAAGCTCTAGCGAAGATTATTAAACTTAAAGAAAAGGAAATGTCAGAGGCAGTTAAAATATTAGACTTTGAAACAGCGGCTGTTTTACGCGATGAAATAAAGGAATTAGCAGGTCTGTAGTTGGTTATTGGAAAAAAGTGGATAAGTTTGTTGACGGTAAACGTTCGTTCACCTATAATAAAAATACAATTATTTACATTGTAATTTATAAATATTATGAACTACCACCAATACAAAAGATCTATGGAGAAAGAATTGAGTCTGCTTAATAAAGTCATTGACGATAAAATAGTTTTGGGCCAGCCTTACTATAGAGAATCCTTAAGACACAAAATTTTATCTAGACAATTGGCTCGGCTAAATAGTAAAAACTATTTCTCAGGTTTGTTTTCAGCTTTATCTTTATTCTAATATGTCTGAATACGTTACCATTTTAATGGAATTTTATAATCAGAATAAGCGCATGCCGACTTATTCAGAGATGATGTCTATGTTTGGTTTTAAATCAAAGAATGCTGTCTATAAGGTGATCAGTAAAATCGTCGATGCTGGATTGGTGGAGAAAGATCATCTCGGTCGCTTATTGCCCCCGATGAGTTTTTCGGAAGTACCTTTGTTGGGCTCAGTCACTGCTGGCTTTCCGGTGTCAGTGGAAGTTAATCATACTTATGACACTTTGAATTTAAATGACTTCTTGATAGAAAAAAAAGATAAGACTTTTATTTTAGAAGTTGATGGCGATTCTATGATCGATGCTCATATAGAAGATGGTGACATGGTAATTGCCGAAAAAACAGATACGGCTCGCGATGGTGATATTGTTATTGCTAATATAGATGGGGAATTTACTATGAAATATTTTCGTAAAAAGGGGACTAAGGTTTGGCTGGAACCAGCTAATAAAAAATATGCCCCACTTTTTCCAGATTTTGATCTAAAAATAGTAGCCGTGGTGCGCGGAGTGATTAGAAAGTACTAGTTCTTGTATAATTGGTAACTTCTGTATTTTATGGTATAATTAGAGTATAAGTATCCCCAGGGGCTGTTTTGAGGGAGTTTTTGTATTTATAAAGACCAGACTGAATTTTATGAAAAAGGACGAAAAATATATAAAAATAAAGGGTGCCAAAACCCATAATTTAAAAAATATTAGCTTAGAAATACCCCGCGATAAAATGGTGGTTATTACTGGGCTATCTGGTTCGGGTAAATCCTCACTGGCTTTTGATACTATTTTTGCCGAAGGTCAAAGACGTTATGTTGAATCTCTGTCGTCTTATGCGAGGCAGTTTTTAAAACAAATGCAAAAACCTGATGTTGATGAAATTACAGGTTTATCGCCAGCGATTTCGATTGATCAAAAATCACGTTCTCAAAACCCTAGATCAACAGTGGCAACTATTACTGAAATTTATGATTATCTGCGAGTCTTGTATGCTCGTATTGGTAAACCTCATTGTCCTGTTTGTGGCCGTCAAATACACAAACTCGCTAATGATGAAATTGTAAGTTTGGTTTTAGAAAAAGTATCTAAAAACAATCAAGACGAATCTAAAGAGGTGGTAAAAATTTATGCCCCAGTCGTGAGAGGACGTAAGGGAGAATATTATCAATTATTATATGACTTATTAGATAAAGGTTATAGCGAAGTTTTAATTGATAATAAAAAATATAATTTAAGAGAGAGAATAGAACTCAGTCGAAACAAAAAACATGATATTGATGTTTTAATAGATGAAATAGACACCGCTGATTTTGTACGAGTAGAAACTAAAAAAACCGCTTTAAAAGAAAAAATTACCGAAGCTGAATATGATAATGCCTATAGTCGTCTGGTGGAGGCAGTAGAGCGAGCTTTATTGGAATCATCTGGTTTGGTTAGAGTGGTTATTGGATCGGGAAAAATAAAAACTGATATCCTGACTAATGCTCGGGTAGAGATGTTATTGTCAGCCAAATTTGCTTGTCCTTTCGATGGTTTTTCTTTTCCCGAAATAGAACCTAGACTTTTTTCTTTTAATTCACCCTATGGAGCTTGTCCGACTTGTCATGGTTTGGGGACTAAAAATTTGTATAGCGATAAACCTTGTCCAGATTGTGGAGGTAATAGGTTGCGCCAAGAAGCCCTTCATGTGACTTTAGGTGGAGAGAAATCAAAAAGTTCTGATATTAAAAATGAAGTTACTGGAAAAAATATTGTCGAGTTTACATCCCTGTCTATTAAAGAGGCTAATGCTTTTATTAAATCTTTAAATTTGAGCGACAAGGATCGTCTGATTGCAGAAATGGTTTTTAGAGAGATTGAATCGAGACTAAAATTCTTACTTGATGTTGGGCTTGATTATATTACTTTAGATCGCCGGGCTAATACACTTTCGGGTGGTGAAGCTCAGCGTATTAGACTGGCGTCTCAACTAGGTTCACGTTTGGTAGGAACTTTATATGTGCTTGATGAGCCGACAATCGGACTCCATAGTCGAGACAATGATCGTTTGATTCAGACTCTAATTGACCTGCGTGACCTAGGTAATACTATTGTGGTAGTAGAGCATGATGAGGATACTATTTTTGCTTCAGATTTTTTGGTGGACATTGGTCCGGGAGCGGGGGTGCATGGAGGTAATGTGGTGGTGGCGGACGAGACAGAGAAGTTATTAACTTCTAAAACCAATCCGTATAATTCTTTAACGGTTGATTATTTGCGTCGTGAAAAAATGGTGCCGATGCCCGACTCCCGTCGCACCGCTAATAAGGGAGTGATTCGTATTCGTGGGGGTAAAATTTTTAACATTAAAAATCTTAATGTTGATGTACCTTTGGGTAAATTAGTCGCAGTCACTGGAGTTTCTGGTTCTGGTAAATCTAGTTTTGTTTATGAAATTTTGAGTAAAAACCTCCAAGCCAGATTTAATAAAAAAGTCAGGTCTAATGAAGTATTTAATTGTAAAGAGTTTACGGGAACAGAATATTTGAGTCGATCTATTTTAATCGATCAATCTCCAATTGGAAGAACTCCCAGATCAAATCCAGCGACTTATACTGGGGCTTTTTCTTGGATTAGAGAAGTTTTTGCTAGTACAGAAGCAGCTCGAGTTCGTGGGTGGAAGCCGGGACGGTTTTCTTTCAATGTTAAAGGTGGACGTTGCGAAGCTTGTCAGGGTAATGGGACAATTGCAGTCGAGATGCACTTTTTGCCGACTGTTTATGTGACTTGTGATGTTTGTAATGGCACTCGGTTTGAGAAAGAAACTCTAGAAGTTAAATACAAAAAGAAAAATATCAATGAGGTTTTGCATATGACGATAGAAGAATCTCTAGAATTTTTTGCCGATATTCCAGCGATTGCCGATCGCCTGAAAACTTTAAATGAAGTCGGCTTAGGTTATTTGCAATTAGGTCAGTCGGCGACCACCCTCTCAGGAGGTGAAGCCCAGAGGGTAAAAATATCTTCCGAGCTTTATCGACCTTTAATTCAAAAATCTATATATATTTTAGATGAACCAACAGTTGGTCTGCATTATGAGGATGTGAAAAATTTGGTAGTAATTTTGCAGAAATTAGTAGAAAAAGGAAATACTGTAGTGGTAATAGAACATAATTTAGATGTTATTAAAAATGCTGATTATGTCATCGATATGGGCCCTGAAGGTGGTTCAGGAGGTGGTGACCTGGTAGCTACTGGGACCCCAGAGGATATTGCTAATACGGATACACACACTGGTAAATATTTACTTAAACTTTTAAGGGAATCTAAAAAGAAAAAATAATTAATTCTTGTTGGTATGAAAAATCAGGATTTAAAACAATATAATTTACCCGATGAACCGGGGGTTTATTTTTTTTCGACGGGGGACAAGATAACCTATATTGGTAAAGCTACTTCATTGAAAGATCGGGTAAAAAGTTATTTCAGTAATGATTTAATGGAGACTAGAGGGCCACTGGTGGCTAAAATCATAGGCGAAGCAGATATTTTACATTGGCAAGTGACCGACTCTGTGCTTGAGGCTTTGATTTTAGAGTCTAGCTTAATCAAAAAACATAAACCTAAAGGTAATACTCGTGAGAAAGATGACAAAAGTTATTGGTATATTATTTTTACTAAAGAAGCTTGGCCTAGGGTGCTGATGGTTCGAGGGAAAGAATTAATTGAAACCCTTGACCCAGAAACTATAAAATACACTTTTGGACCTTTTCCTCAGGCTACTGAATTAAAAGAAGCTCTCAAGATAATTAGAAAAATATTTCCCTTTAGAGATAAATGTGAACCAGAGAGTGGTAAGGCTTGTTTTTCCGCTCAAATTGGTTTGTGTCCTGGAGTTTGTAGTGGAGCTATTTCCGTTAAGGAGTATAGTAGAACTATTAACCATCTCCGATTTTTCTTTCAAGGTAAAAAATCTGTTTTGATTAAGAAATTAGAATCTGAGATGAAGGCGGCGATTAAAAAACTAGATTTTGAATCAGCTAGTATTTACCGTGATCGTATTTTTGCCATTAATCATATAAATGATATAGCAATGCTAAAAGCTAAAACTACAGGTAGTGGATTGCGAGTTGAAGCTTATGACATTGCTCATACTTCTGGTAAAAACACAGTTGGGGTGATGACAGTGGTTATAGGTGGAGTGCCAGAAAAACAGACCTATAGGAAATTTAAAATTAAAGGGCCAGGACTAGATAGTAATAATGATATTTTAAATTTAAAAGAAATTTTAGATAGGAGATTTAATCATCAAGAATGGCCCCTACCTAATCTTATAGTTTTAGATGGTGGTAAAGCGCAATTGAATGCTGGTCTTAAATTTATGGCTGAAATTGGGGTTCAGATTCCAATAGTAGCTGTAGTCAAAGATGAGCATCATCGAGCTCGAGAAATTATTGGAGACAAAATATCAGCTCGTGATTATGAGGCAGAGATTATTTTGGCTAATTCTGAAGCCCATCGGTTTGCTATTTCTTATCATAGAAAAGAGCGAGGGCGTTTGTTATAATAAAAATTATGGCTATTAAATCGTTATTAAAAAACATAGTGACTGGTATTTTGAGGTGGGAAGCACGGGTGATTTTAAATAAATATAAACCTAAAATAATCACTGTGACCGGCAATGTTGGTAAAACCTCGACTAAAGATGCTATTTTTTATTTACTGACAGAAAACTACAATATCAGACGGAGTGAAAAAAGTTATAATAGTGAACTTGGTGTCCCTTTAACTGTTTTAGATCAAAAAAGTGGTTGGTCTAGTATATTCTCTTGGATTAAAATTATAATTAGTAGTTTAAAATTATTTTTTACTCGATTAGATTATCCAAAATGGTTAGTGCTTGAGGTTGGAGCTGATCACCCTGGTGATATTAAAAATACAGCCAGTTGGCTTCAATCTGATGTAGTGGTCATAACTAGACTACCCGAAGTACCAGTTCATATTCAGTTTTTTAAAGATAAAGAAGAAGTTATAGAAGAAAAATTGAGTTTACTAAATAGTCTAAAAAAAGATGGAGTGGCGATTTTAAATGCTGATGATCAAATTTTATCGAGTAGGATTAATACTAATTCTGCTGGTTTTAAAGTGGTGACTTATGGTTTTGGAGACAAGGCCGATATTAAAGCGGTTAATTTAAATATTATTTATAATGAAAACAAATTACCAATAGGAATAAAGTTTGATGTCCAAAAGCAAGATGAAATTTACCCAATGTATTTAAAGGGCTTATTGGGGAGACATCAAGTTTATTCTATTTTAGCTTCTATTGCAGTTGCGATCTCAATTGATGACGGTGTATCCCTTAAGGAAATAATTGGAATTTTAGAAAAAAACTATATTCTGCCACCAGGTCGGATGAGGTTATTAACTGGTATTAATAATAGTTTAATACTCGACGATACTTACAATTCATCTCCGGAAGCGGTTAAATCAGCTATCAGTAGTATTTCTAGTCTAGACCATACAAAACGTAAAATAGCTGTCTTGGGCGATATGTTAGAGCTAGGGCAGTTTACCGAACAAGCACACAGAGAAATAGGTCAAAAAGTATCTCAGGTTTTTGATATTTTAATTACAGTTGGTAATTATTCTAAATTTATAAATGAAGAAGCTGTTTCAAGTGGAATGAATTCAAGCTCAGTCTTTCATTTTTCAGATTCTGCGACTACAGGTTTAGAATTACAGAAAATGATTCAATCGGGAGATTTGATATTGGTGAAAGGTTCTCAAGGAATAAGAATGGAAAAAATAGTGGCTTTAATAATGACTGATGTGTCAAATAAAAATGATTTATTGTGCCGCCAAGATGCAGAGTGGTCTGTAAAATAGTTCTCACCCACAGTTTTAGATAATTTGTAATAGAATTAAGTATGTATGTTTGTTAAAATTGGTTTATTAATCAATTTTACTCATGGGGAATTTTGATAATCTAACTTTGTTTGTGTCTGGTCGAGTTATTATGCTCCGATGGTTTTTAATTTTACTGACAATTTTTAGTGTCGGTTTTTTCTCTGGATCAACTCTAATTAATTTCACTAATCCTGATTACTTGTTTAGTACCCAAGCTTTCTTTGTAGTTTTTTTAATATTGGTAGCATTTTTGAATCTGATAATATTTTCTATTTATTATGTTGTTTATAATAAGCAATCTAATGGTTTGTTAAATTTTTTAAATATTTTGCAAATTGCTCTAGATTTATTAATTGCGTCTATTATAGTACTTTTGTTTGCTGATCTTAGTGTGTTTGTGATGCTAGTTTTTTTCTATCCAATAATAGGATCTATTGTTTTGTTTACACCGCTAGCTGGATTTTTGGTCAGTTTATTATCGGGGTCTATAGTTTATTTATTAGAGTCTTTAAGCGGGCAAGCTATTTATATTGTTGGGGAAAAAATCAGTGTCAAAAATGTCGATTTAGTTTTACTAAATTACACCAATAATGATTTAGTCCCACCCAGTATTTTATTTGGAGCGATTTTAGTGTTATTTGGGTTCATTTTTTCCTATTTACATTCATTAATTGTGCCTAGAGAAAATAACCGATTTAATGAATCTAAAAGAAAATCAGCCGTTAAAAGTGAAAATATGACAAGTGAACGGGATTTATGGATGCGTAAATTTTCAGCTAAAATCGATGAAAATAATCGTTTATTGCGATCTAAAGACATAGAACTGTCTTTGGCGGAGCAAAAATTGAGTACTTTAGAGCATGCGAAATCAGAATTTATTTCAGTTACCACTCATCAATTAAGAACCCCATTGTCAGCTATTAAGTGGACTTTTAATATGATGTTGTCGGAACAGTTGGGGGTTATAAATAAAGAGCAAAGAGAATTTTTAGATAAAGGTTATCAGAGTACCTTAAAAATCATGAACATTGTAAACAATTTAGTTCATATTGATCATGATGAAGCTAAAAAAGATGATTATAATTTTATAGCCACAGATTTGGTGGAGTTTCTGAAAGAAATTAGTTTGGAGTTTTCTAATCAAGCTGAGAGTCAAAATATTAAATTAGAAATTCAGCCAGGGGCTTTAAATCTGCCTCAAATAGATTTAGATAAAAATAAAATGCGGATGGTTTTTGAAAATCTACTAGACAATGCTTTAAAATACACTCAAAGAGATGGTCAAGTGAATGTCATTATAAAAGACGATCGTTTAAATACGGCTGATAGAAAAATTGAAATATTGGTCAGTGATAACGGAGTTGGTATTCCCAAAGCCGAACAAGATAAAATATTTCACAAATTTTTCCGGGCTTCCAATGCTAGATTGCAAGAACCAGATGGTAGTGGGATTGGTTTATTTATTGCTAAAGATGTAGTTGAAAACCACGGTGGTACTTTATGGTTTGAGAGTGAAGAAAATAAAGGTACAACTTTTCATGTGGTTTTACCAGCTAGTCATAAACCCGAAGTAACTCCGGTAAAAGAGTAGTCTAGAAGTTAAAATAGGTTATAATATATTTATTGTTATTTATTTAAGTAAAAAAGTATGAGTCAGATCGAATTAAAAAAGATATTTATTGTAGAAGATGACGAGTTTCTTAGATCATTGACGGTCAAGCGTTTAGAGAAAGAAAATTATAGTATTGCGGTGGCGGCTGACGGGGAGAGTGCTTTGAAACACTTAGAAACAGATCATCCAGATTTGGTTCTGCTTGATCTTTTACTACCAGGAGTGGATGGTTTCCAAGTTTTGGAAAAAATGCACGGTAATTCTAGTCTGGCTCAAATTCCAGTGGTAGTTTTCTCTAATCTTGGTCAACGTGAAGATATTGAAAGAGCTAAAGGTTTGGGGGCGACAGATTTTTTAATCAAGGCCAACTTTACTCTAGATGATGTCGTGGCTAAAGTTAATGGCTATATGAATAAGATTTAATATTATTATGTCTAAAACTCGAGTTGGTGTTTTAAGAGGCGGTGTCGGTTGTGAATATGAAGTATCGCTATCAACTGGAGCGGGTGTGTTAAAAAATTTAGATCAAAATAAATATGAAGCCAACGATATTTTAATTACAAGAGATGGGTTGTGGCACTATAAAGGATTACCGATTTTACCAGCTGAATTGCCAAAATATATTGATGTCGCTTTTAATGCTCTCCATGGTGAGTTTGGTGAAGACGGTCAGGTCCAGGGAATTTTAAATAATCTAGGCTTACCATTTACTGGTAGTGATCGTTATGGATCTAGTTTGGGTATGAATAAGTATGAGGTTAAAGAAATTTTAAAAGATAATAATATTCTCACTCCTCGAGGACTTGTTTTAGAAAAAAGTGATCAAGTATTTTTAGCGGCCTCAGAGGTTTTTAAAAAAATTTCACCACCGTGGATTGTAAAACCAATGGATAAAGGGTCTTCGGTGGGGGTTTATTTAGCTAAGACTTTCAAAGAATTAGAATTAGCTATACAAAATAGTTTAAGATTTTCTGATTATGTTTTGGTTGAAGAATATATTCGTGGCAAAGAATCAACTTGTGGCGCTGTCGATAATTTTCGTAACCATGAGATTTACTCTTTTCCAGCGATAGAGGTTTTAAAACCGGCTAATAATTTTTGGAGTTATGAAGATAAATATTCGGGTCTTAACAATAGTCGTTGTCCGGGCTATTTTAGTGAATCAGAAAGCGAGCAGATCCAAGTTTTGACTAAAAAGATTCACAAATTATTAGGCCTGAGACATTATTCTAGATCAGATTTTATTGTTTCTCCTAGAGGTGTCTATGCCCTTGAGGTCAATACTTTACCGGGGCTCTCTCTGGCTTCACCTTTATCAAAATCGATGGAAGCTGTAGGTTTATCTTACTGCGATTTTTTAGACCATATTTTAGATCTTGCATTAACTAAGTGATTGTGGTTATCTGAAGTATATAAAGATTAACAGTTGATTTAACTACATAAAGATATGAACAATACAGAACGTAAGATTTTAGCGGTGCTGATGGTGGTCATTCTGCTGATTTTAGCTTGGATTTGGTTTGGATCTTTTGGTAATCCACAAACTAGGGTGACTGATGATATAGAAGATCAACTAGCTGAATATCAAAAGGTGGTAGATAAGTGCTCTAAAAAATTAGATGCTAAAACTAAAACTCTGTGCGATAAGGAATTGTTGGAAGTTAGTAAAAATTTATCTATTTTAGAATCAGAACTTAAAAATTTAACCAGCGAGCCGGTTGGTAACAATGTGTCTACTTCAACTACAGTAGGTAAGTAAAGTTAAATTGCTTTTTCATTGAATTTTGGTTAATATAATTGTCGATCAGTCTATATGGCTGACATTGGGCCCGTAGCTTAGTTGGTAGAGCGCCCGCTTTGCAAGCGGGAGGTCGGGAGTTCGAATCTCCCCGGGTCCACCAAATTTTACTCAAAAAGTCCGCGTGAGCGGATTTTTTGATATGAAAAATTTAGGTGGACCCGGAGCAAGTAAACTGCTTTACTTGCGTGGAGATTCGAAAGGCGGAGCCATGTTGCTTTGCAACAGGCGAGCCCGGGTAGGAGCCACACAATATTTTAGAAATTTATGAACTAAAATATTGATGTGAGCTGACACCGAATCTCCCCGGGTCCACAAGTTGACATATGTTTACATACGTGTTAGATATATCACTGGAGTGGGTCGATGGGACTCACAAAACAAGAACTTTAGAAGGAGAAATTGCATCATGTCCGAAGGTACGTTTTTGGGTAATTTGCGCGAAAAGATGGATGGGATCGATGAGCCACAGCTTGTGGCCCCTTCGACCCCGCTGGCCGAAGGGGAGGAGGTTGTTGGTGTTGTCCAAGATCTGGACACCAAGAGACTGTACACTATCCTTCAGGTTTACCATGAGCGCCAGCGGGAGTTGATCAAGGTCTGTCTCCACGAAAAAGTCGATGCCATGATGAGCAGTCTGTCGAACGGTCGTGATCATAGCGGCGTCGATCATGACTCGTCCACCTGCTCGGCTTGTCAGAGCGTTCTCGAGATTAACCGGATCAAGGAAGATTTCGCGCTGTTGGAACCTCTGTTCTGGGCCGACGTCAAGTCTCAGATCAATGAGTACAAGAAGGGCGATTCCTACACCATTGAACTTCGTAGCGGGTGGGAGATTGTGGCCGCGAAGCCCGAGAGTGAGGTTTCCGCGCTTTTTCAAATGCTGACGGAAATCTTCTCCGAGGGTCGCCTCCATGTAGGCGGCGTGGGCGCTGAACGCTAAAGTCACTACTGGTGACTCATGGGCGCTCGACCGAAAGGTTGGGCGCTTTTTTATTTCAAAATTTAATATTAAAAAACATTTTATATAAAAAACCCGCCAGAGGTCCGAAGGCTTGGCGGGTTAAGCAGTTGGCCTGCTCAGTCCTTTAGGTGGCGGTGGGCGACTACTTTAATAATCACAGTAGTCCCTGCTGTAATAATAATCCTCGTCTGCACGTTCTGCTTTGCAGGCGTAACAGAAGCCTCCTGATGCAGGATGATCGTGATCGACTCCCTGCTCGGCTGCCAGTCGCTTGAACTCTTCCCACCACATGGGCGTGTTGAGTTGGTGGGACATTTCGTGGATATATTGGGCAGTCGCTTTTGGTAGCCACATCTTGTCCTGTTCTTCAGATCCTTCCCATCTTTTATATTTGCAGTCGTCGACAAACGCTTGCACATTGTCGAACAAAACAAGTCGCGCGATTGCCCAATACTTATCGGGGTAGCGGCTTGTTTCAAGTTTTGGACGAAGTTCTGCCTCGGTGAGTGTGGTGCCGTTAAGCACGATATCCACCAGGAACTTGAACTCGGGAGGGCAGACGAACCACTTGTTGAAGCGGTCACCTTTTGTTCTCTTCATGACTTCGCCGCAGATGAGAACCCTCATTTCGGGTTTTTCGAAGCCGTTATGGTGGTTTCCCAAACGACCCCAATCCATGGTTAGGTCGATGTCACAGTCCAGCTCGCAGTAATCGCTTTGCTGGAAATAGATATCACCCTTAGTGAAGCCAAAGTAATGTCGCCACGAGATAGTAGCTTGGTCCCGATCCGCCTTCGGGATATCGGCGGTGCGGTTCGATTTGAGGTACTCGGTATGTCCGCCTTTACGACGGATACTGATAAAGAGTATATCTTCGGGTTCCTTGGCTACAACTCTTTTGATTTGGGCGAAGGTGAGCTTCTCCCAGAGTTGTCGAAGTCTCTCGACAGCTGCTGCGCTCATGTTTTATCTCCTGTAAAAGAACTTAATTCTACGAACTCCGTAGTCGAGACTACTAGTGAATCTAGATAGTATATTTATTATATCATATTGATCTATATCAGTCAAGGTGTAAAACCTCCCTCAACTCTTTAATATTTTTAACAACCTGGTTCCAATTTTCGCCACCTAAGTCCACGTGTTGACTAAAGCAAAATTATGCTGTATTATATATAGAGAATAGTTCAGCCCTGAATGTAAGTAAGCGCTGTGTAAATTTTTAGGTTACTCCTACATATAAGGACACATAGATGCGGAAAAAAATATGTCGGTCTGAGCAATTATGGAGGTATATAAACAGCCTGGCTTTATTGGCCTACACAGAGTCTCAATTCTATGAGATATACAATAAGGAGAAGTTTGATAAGTTGTTAATGGCCCTCTCAACCTTTGAACAGGTTTGGGGGGTGATAGAGGAGGTTAAGGCTTATCGTAATAATTGGTCAATTCTGGATGTCTTTGGCTTTAAACTCTACCGTCGAGCCCTGGATCTAGCTAACGATGCCCATAATTGTGAAATTATTATCACTAGTTCTGATTGCCCTGAGTTTGTTCGTAAGATGGCCTGTCAAAAATGGAAACAGATGGGGGTCAAAAATGGCGAACTCGAATACGTTTTAGATAACCGATTGGAAGAAATAATGAAGTTAGAAAGTTTCTAATCTTATTATTTCTACTAAATCAATGGCTCACGCGTGTCCAACTGAAAGGTTGGGCTTTTTTATTTCAAAATTTAATTTAATCTAATATTGAATAATTATAAAATTTGTTGTATTAATAACTTAAACAAAAGTTCTTTAACTTAAATTTGGAGGATCGTATATGTGCGAAACTGTAATAGGAGAGTGTCGTTGCGGTTGTCATTCCACAGAAATGCCCATTGAACATATGATGCCATGCTGTTACCCTTGTGATGTGTGTGGTGTAAACGTTTCAGTGGGTTATGAAAGTGCCCACAATATGCATTGTAAACCACTACCAGTTCCCGAACCCGAACTTCAATCTTAAAGAGGGTAAAAAGATGAAAAGATTATTTCATAATATTTGGGTTCGTTGCCTAAGGGTTTTGAGCCCACCAAAAGCTGGTCCGAGATTAATAACCCCAGAAGAACACAAAGAAGATATTAAACGGTTGCAAGAAAAAGGCGGATCCCTAGCTTCTCTTCGTGATCGTGGGTAAGACCCAAGACTCAGCTTGACCACTTTTACTACCGTTTGTTAAAATTTAGAGTGTAGCGTTAACACTATGGACACCAAAAGACGACAAACAGTCTTATGCACGAAACTGGCACACCATAGCTCGCTACAGCTCCCCCTAGACTCGTTCTGGGTGGGAGTTTTTTTATAGAGTATTCTCGACTTATAAACAGATAAATTTCTAATTTATTGTGTTACTTAGATGGCGCTAGTATAATAAGTAGCAACTAAATGCATAATGCTTAATTGGCTCAAACAAAACGCGATTGATAACTTAGTGATAGTTGGTTTTCTTTTAGCTATTACTGGTTTTTTTATTATCTCCTCGGATTCTGACAATGTTCAAGCCGCTAATTATACTCGACTAGATACTGATTGGACTGCAGGAACTTTAATTCCAAAATATTACGCGTCTTTTAAATTGCCAATTATTTCTGGTACGGCTTTTGATGACGTGGGTTCTTGGTTGCCTGATATGGCTAAGGTGGCCAATATCAAAGTCAATCAAAGTGGTAAGTGGTCCGAAGTTTTAGGTGGGGCTGGCTTGTCTGAGAATGATATTGTTTTAATCCCAGAAGGCGTTGAAGTGACTTATGATGAAAACAGCAATCAAGCTTTTAAAGCTGTGGCTGTTAAAGGGTCTCTTATTTTCGATCCAACTAAAAATACCAAGATGACCGTAGATACTATTCATGTCTATGTGACAGGAGAGCTAGATATTTCTCCTGCTAATAGAAATATAAAAAGTGAAGTAGTGTTTTCGGGTAATATAAATACTACAGAAGATCCCGAGCAATTTAATTTAGGTTTAGTAGCTAGTGGTGGCAAAATTCAAATTATTGGCACAGAAGTAGCTTCTCCTTTTACTGCTATAGTTGAAGCGGAAGATGGTTCTAACACAATCATGGTAGAAAATCCGAGTGGTTGGCAAGTTGGAGATGAATTGTATTTGGCTAGTTCCTTGAGTAATCAAAATATTACTGACCCAGACTATGAACACACAGATCAAACTGAAAAAGTTTCTATAGTTAGTATTTTTAATGACCCACTCGTACCAAGTGAGACCATTATTACTTTAAATAGACCACTGGAATTTAATCATGATGGTTATGTTACTAATGTGACTAGAAATGTTGTCTTGCGCTCGGATACTAGTAGCAATAATGACCGAGGCCATATTTTGTTTTCAGGTCATACTTTAGCGACAGTTAGTAATGCCTCCTTAGTAGATTTGGGACGGACGACAATTGATGTTATAGACAACACGGAGTTCGGTCTTACCGGCAACCCAACTACTATTGGAAGCAATCAAAATAACAGACATGCGCTCCAGGCTCGTTATGTCCAAAATGCATTTTTCTTTAAAGGTAATGCCATTATTAATCCTAATCGATTTGGTATTTTAAATAATAAAGGCACAGGTATCATCTCTGGTAACTCTGTGGTTGGAGCAACTGGAAGTGCGATTGCTACCGCAAGTGGTGTAGAAACTGGGTTGATCGTAAATAACTTAGTGGTGGGCACCAAAGAAGCGGTGAGCGAAAGTGAAATAGGTAGTAGATTTACTGATTCCGAGGGTGAAGACATAGGAGCTGATGGTAGTGCTTTTTGGTTCCGAGGGCCACTACTTAAAGTAGAAAGTAATATTGCCACTGGTTATTTACCAGGCGGATCTTATGTTTACAATACTGATCCAGCCTTTATTGATGATAATGAAGTTCCACACATTGATGGAGTAGAAGATAGTTTAAAGGGTAGAAATATTGATATTGATACCACTAAAGTTCAAGCTTATGGTTCATTTAATAATAACAAAGCTGAAGGCTTGCTTGGATCTGGTCTTTATTTAAAAAATAGACAAACTACAGATGGTGATAATATTACCAATTTAAATATTAAAAATTTAGCAACTGATGCTGATGGTGTAAAAACCCTTAGCAGTACCGTGGTTAATTTAGAAGACGTTACTTTAACAGGAGCTAATATAAATGGTAGCGGTATTGGTGTTGTGGCTTCCGGTAATACCCCGACAAAAATCAATGTTAAAAATAGTCGGATTGAAAATTTTGCTTTTGGTTATGAAGCTCCAACTCTGGGCGGAAATTTAGAAGCGGTAACTTTTGATAATAAAGTTGATATTGATATTAAACCTCGGCCGGGATCAATGGCCTTAGCTTTAACAGGAGTTCGGTTTACGAATACTGGTCGTGATAATATTAAACTTTATCAAGCTCTAGGAGCTGGTAAAACTATTTTTGCTTATAATTATAATCAAACAGGTAGAAATTATCGTATTTACTCATCCCTAGATAATGTGCCTAGTACGGCTGTGGCTTTAGTTGGACTCACTAATGGATTAGCTGATAATTTAGATGCAACGGATCCAGGCTCAGGCGGGGATGCTCTAGTAACCAATGTGTCTTCTGATGGTCTAACCGTCAGTTGGGAAGCGGTAGATGGAGCTACAGCTTATAAGATTTTTGTGGCAGCTGAACCATCTCACTTGGCGATACCTACTAAAAGAAAAGAAATTACAACCGTGTCGGCGGCTACTTTAACTTATAGAATTGAAAAGTTATCTGCTAATACCGATATTTTTATTAGAGTGGAAGCGGTTGGAGGTAATAAGTTCTATCAAGCTTATACTAAAACAAAAGGTGGCCAATCAGCAGTACTGGCAGGCCCTATGAAATCAGTTCACTTATATGCCCCCGACGTATTAATGCTGGTAATGGAGGATAAGAGAGTTGATTCTTATTCGCTTCGGGATAGAGCTTGTCCAGCCTCTGATCGTTTTTGTATTGATCCGCTACCAGATATTCTTGTAGGTTTTACTGGTGAAAGATGGCAGACGGGACCTTGGACTATAACTCGAAATGATGGTTCTGTAATTTCTGTGACTGATGTTTACAGAGAATCTGTTCCAGTAGGACATTTTTACGATACAGTTAGTCCTATTGGTATAGTGACTCAAAATATGGATCATCTTGTGGATGTTGAAAATCGAATATTTATTAAGTTGAGTGAAAATATTGGTAGTGATGAGATTTTAGATGTCAGGGGACCGGGTAATTATAATGTTGTAATTCCTTTTAGTGATAAATATTTAGAGACCCCAGTTATTCAATTAAACCAGGTGGGTTATAATCCCAGGGCAACTAGAAGATATGCTTATGTATCTGGCTGGATGGGTGATGGTGGTAAGTTATCTTTAGATAATTTTCCTCAAATTTCTAATGTTTTAGTAGAAGAAAGTGATGCTTTAGCCCTAAGGACCGAGGTTGTCTCAGATATTAATTTGGTATCAAGACCTATACCTCAAATTATTGTTAACGGAGAGGTGGTTGTAGATCCAGATGGTGATGGACCTGTTAAAGAAATCAATTTAGCATCTTTACCTGAAAATGACTCAGTTTATTATAGGATACAATTACCCGGTGTCGGGGTGTCATATAGGACCATGGTTAGTGAATTAGCCACCCTAAAAGCTTTTTACGTAACCGCTAGAGGATTGTTTCTAAACCGATGGGGGCGAGATTTGGATTGCCAGTACACTGATTGGTGTGACAGACCTCAAGATCACCCAATAGTTTACCAAGCTGAAAAAAGTTGTGACGGATTGCCTTGTGAAGGCATGTTTCCACATCCAATCCCAAACCCAAACAGGCCAATACCACCAGGAAATTTACCGCAAACTACCCCGCCAACAGACACCCCAAGGTCTCTAGTGGGAGGACATCATGATGCTGGAGATTTTGATATTAGAAAATTTCACTACAAAGTAGGGAGGGATTTAATGAGAGCTTATGAATTAAACCCCAATGCTTTTAAAGATAATCAATTAAATATTCCAGAAAGTGGCAATGGTATTCCAGATTTATTGGACGAGATATTATGGAGCTTGGCTGCTTGGGAACAATTACAAGAAGCAAATGGTGGCGTCAGATCTGGGGTTGAGTCATATCAACATCCCCCGCTTTCTTATTCAGATGTTGACAATTTCCCTTATTGGACTTTTAGTATCGATCCTTACCATACTCTAAGAGTAGCCGGCTTGTTCGCTCAAGCTTCTAGATTGGTGGCTCCTTTTAATAATCAAAAAGCGTTAGATTTACGTCAACGAGCCATTAGAGCCTATGACTATGCTATAGGTCAAGGTATAAATCATACTCTTGGGGGACCGATTATGTATGCTTCTAGTGAGTTATATCGTTTAACAGGGGAGGCTCGATATAAAACAATGTTTGAGTCTGTATGGCTTTATCTGATGCAGAATCCGAATGGTAATCCATTACCTTTACCTTCTTTTACTAATTCTGAATATTGGGCTGCTGCTTGGTATGCAAGTCAGAAACAACCATTAATGTTTGACTATGCTCTAGGATATTTAGGCAGTGATGGTGCTAATAATGCTTATAAACAAAAGGCTATTAATAGTTTTAAAGATCAAACTTTAGCGACTATTGCTAGAATAGAAAGTGGCAGTGCTCATAGAAGTGGTCGGAAAGTAGGAGGGTCTATTACTTGGGGAGGAGCCACAGCTGTTAACAGATATACTAAGGATATGGATGCTAGTATGCAATTGGGTGGCATTTCTTCGAATCAACGGCAAGCTGATTTTAATATCTTGAGTTTAATATCTGATTATGTGTTAGGAGCCAACCCTATGGGTATGTCTTGGATCACTGGTTTAGGTTCAAAATCACCAACTAATATTTTATGGGGAGATTCGGTGACTTTTATGCGTTTAGAAAATATGCCAACCATGCCTGGTATACCAGTTTATGGGGTGGGTGATTTAGGAGGCGCTCCTTACTATGATTACGGGAAGAATGTCACTTACCCTGCTTTTGAGACCAGGCCTCAACTTAAAAAATATGCTGATGTGAGAACTTTTATTCAAAATGATGAATTTACAGTGGATGAAACCCATACTCCTATTGTAAAATTATTCGGTATTTTATTAGGGTCTAATGTGGATGTTCCAGAGTCTTGGAAACCAGGCGAGAGTAATCATAAAAATCCTTTACCTCTATCTTATGGTTATACTTACAGTGGTGGTGATGGCGGGGAAGCGCCTCCTACAGAACCAGACCCGGATCCAGTTCCTCCACCAACTCCTCCGAGTGGAAATTATGATGGTACTTTTGGCATGATTCAAAACTTCCAAAGTAATAATGTCGGTATGTATTCCCCGAGTTATATTTGGTATCACACCTGGGGCCGTGATCCTAATGATCCTACTATTGGTCGGGCCTCTTCCACTCTTGATATAATTCAATCTGGATCTAATAAATATCTCAGAATGTCTGTTAGTGATTCCATGAGAGATACTGTAACTAGTTTTGATATGCCAAATAGTCTGGGCGATTTCAAATCAGTATTAAATGCAGTTAGGTTACCGCTCGGTGTAGCTGATATCTTAAGTCCTAGAGCTGATACTCTGCGAGCTAAATTTAAAATAGAGCAAGGTACTAGTGGTAATATTGGTTTAACTTTTGGTTCGCCTGTTAGTCAGTTGGGTAATAGTGATGTGCTCTTAAAAGTGAAATATTTATCAACATCAGATAATGATGATTGTACCCCACTATCTGATGGTTGGGTCCAGTGTGATTTTGATTTGAATTCTGATCTGATTAGAAATACTAGAAGAGCTAATTATAGTGGTGGTAACAGCGGAGCTTTGGGAACTATTAGGAATCTAGAAGGTGAAGAAATAATTCACTATACTCGTTGGGTGCAAGAACCAACAGCTTTGTATGTAATACCTTATAATCCGGGTAATAATACAAAAATATTTTCTGGAAATATGGTGGTCTTAATGGATGATGTCGAGGTGATTAATAGTGGTAAGGGTAAAACTTTCCCAATTTTTACCAATCCGACTTTCGTAAAAATGATTGATGATTTTGAGGATGATATTGCCTCAGCTTTCACTGTAAATTTTAATTGGCTAACCACGCAACAAAAAGTTCCTGTTTTATCTTTTGATCCAAAATCTAGCACCGGAGAAAATTCCTTATTGATTACTAGTAAGACTGGTGAGGAGCTGGCTTGGACAGGATTTCCGGCTCATGATGTTGGGGTCCCTAATGCCAATGCTAATGCTGTTTCTTTTGAAATGAGAGTTGAAGGTTCAGATAGCAGGTTCTCTAATCATGTCATAGACTTTATAGCGTTAGCGACTCCAAATGGGGGACCTTTCTCTTGGACAGGTTTGTCGGGGTCTAATGGGTATACCTATCAGTTATCAAAAGCAAGTACCACTAATAAAAATTTCGCGGTCTATCATAGTCGAAGAATGATACCAAACAATCAGTGGGTGACTGTTTCTATCCCTTTTGTAGACTTTGTCACAGCTTATGGTTCTGGAACAATGGTGGATCATCATAGAGGGCAAAAACCCCTATCCGCTGATGAAATTTCAGTTGTTGGGCTACAGACTAGTTATAGGCAAGTTATGGCGACTAGTTCAATTTACATTGATTCTATAAGATATGTAAATGTTCCAGGTACTGATGCTGAACTAAGATCTTTCTGGCAACCTTATGTTGATGGCGAATATATTAGTTCTGTTGATTTAGCTTCTAGTTTAGCTAGCGTAGACGTGCGTAGCCAAGTAGGCAATGTTATCCAGTCGCTATTGGGTAATATCAAAGAAATGATTTTAGATTGTATTTCGAAAATAGTAGATTTTTTCAAAGGCCTCTTTTCCTCTGACGTAGCACTTTTGAATAACTAATCAAAAAATAAATGGATCAGTCTCAAATTAATCTACAGTCTTTAGAATTGCACAAAAAATTACGAGGTAAGTTAGAAATAAAATCTAAAGTTTCTTTAAATACAAGACAAGATTTGAATCTAGCTTATACGCCAGGAGTGGCGGCCGTGTCGCTGGTTATTGCAGACAATAAAAATGATTTAAGAACTTATACTAATGTTGGCAATACTGTAGCTGTGATTACAGATGGCTCGGCCGTTCTTGGTCTTGGTAATATTGGTCCAGAGGCAGCGATGCCGGTGATGGAAGGTAAGGCGATTTTATTTAAAGAATTTGCTGGTGTTGATGCTATTCCTATATGCCTCTTAACTCAAGATGTAGAAGAAATTATTCAGACTATAAAAAATATTTCTCCTAGTTTTGCGGGGATTAATTTGGAGGACATATCGGCTCCTAGGTGTTTTGAAATAGAAGAGAGATTACAACAAGAATTATCTATTCCGGTTTTTCATGATGATCAACACGGCACAGCAATTGTGGTTTTAGCGGGCCTTATAAATGCTTTAAAAGTGGTTAATAAAAATATAAATGAAGTGACGGTTGTTATTACGGGGGCGGGAGCCGCTGGTTCGGCTATTACGACACTCTTGTACCAAGCTGGGGTCAAAAAATATCGTCTAGTTGATTCTAAAGGTTTAATTTGCCATCATCGAACTGATTTAAATGACTCTAAATTGAAATTAATTGAAAAATGTCAAACGGAAGACTCTTTGTGTCAGGGTGATCATGCCATTTTAACTTTAGAACAAGTGATTTCTGGGGCTGATGTGGTGGTTGGGGTATCAGGACCAAATACTATAACCTCTGATATGATCAAAACAATGAATAGTGGATCGATAGTTTTCGCTTTAGCTAATCCTACTCCAGAAATAATGCCCGAGGAAGCTGTGGCGGGCGGGGCGGCTGTGGTGGCTACCGGTCGCAGTGATTTTCCTAATCAGATTAACAATGTATTGGTTTTTCCGGGGATTTTTCGCGGATTACTCGATGCTAAAGCTACTATAGTGACGCCAGAAATAAAAATTAAAGTTGCTGAGGCTATTGCTGCTTATGTTGAAAATCCGACTTTTGATAATATTATCCCGTCGCCTTTAGATAAAAATGTTGCTAAAATAGTAGCACAAGCTGTTATCAATAATATTTAACCAATGTCTATTTTAGAAGAATTCAAAACCTTTGCCCTGCGAGGCAATGCGGTCGAGCTTGCAGTCGGTGTTGTGATTGGAGTGGCTTTTAATAATATTGTAAATTCTTTAGTTGAAGATATTATTAACCCGGTGATTGGAGCCCTGACAGGTAAGGTAAATTTGTCCGATAAAGTTCTTAATTTAAAAACAGGGGATTTTGGTTTAAATAATATTACTTTAAATTATGGTCAGTTTATTGAGGCTACGATAAACTTTTTCCTAGTTGCTTTTGTTTTATTTCTAGTAGTCCGTCAAATGAATAAATGGTCAGGTAAAAATAAAGTTTAACCTCTTCCTATCCCCGCAGTAAACTGTTTTCTCGGATTATCTCGGCGGGGTATTGGGCGAGGCATCGGGGTAAACTTTGTTATAGAAGAGTCCGCTCCGCCGACGCTTTCTATACTTGTGGATTCATCCTCGTCGCCAAGCGGACGGGGTATTCTCCGTCATTACAATAAAAAATAGGTAGCTCGCCGGGAGCTACCTATAAAGGTTTCTGTTAACTAACAATGTGATTCAACTAAAAGGAGTGGTATGTACAGCCAATTTTCTTTTGAGGGTGGCCAAGTCCTCCTTGTTGGCTTTACGGAGGAAGAAAAATTTTTTGTCCTCAAGTATGTCTTCCCAGAGTTCCTTCAGACCTCCACTAAAGGCAATAATGGGGCCTTCATAGCCTTTTTTCCGCAAGAGCTGGGCTACTTGCGGTCCGTTTTTTTCGCCATAGAGACGTAAAGCTAAGATGACGAGTACTACCTGTGCCTCTTCTTCTTTTTCCCGCTTTAAGTAATGTGATATAACTTCGTCGCCGGAATCAAAAATTTCCACTTCCGCTTCAGGGTTAACCCTGTGAATCATCCCTTCCAACATACCCGCAAGGGTATTATCTCTGTCTGCGGTCAATACTACGGTGACCATACCTTCTCCTTTCCGTTTATGATTAAAGTTAGAACTTTGTCCTCTATTATATAAACACATTTATTAATTTATGTAAATAGTTTAAAGCTTGTATGATTTAAGCTTTAAGAACGTTATAATATAAGTTACGTTTAATAAATAAATTATTTTAAAATTATGACAAAATACATTATAGCTTTAGTGGTAGTTGTGGGTTTAATGGGCGCGTCTTTTTGGTATTTAAATTCTATTAAAACTCCAGACATTGAAATAGAAGAAGAGGAAGTGGTTGTGGAAGAGGAAAATAATACTGAAGAAAAGATTAGTTATGTGCCAAGTAGTGCTAGTGATTTAATTAAAATAGATAGTCCAAAACCTGGACAAAAAGATATTTCATCACCGATTAAAATTACTGGAGAGGCTCGTGGTAATTGGTTTTTTGAAGCTACAGCCCCAGTTATGCTGACCAACTGGGATGGCCTAATTATTGCTGAAGGTTATATTACAGCAAAAGGGGAGTGGATGACCGAAGATTTTGTGCCTTTTGAAGGTGAAATAGTTTTCGACACTAAAGACATTCCTGATTTTAATAAACGAGGGAGTCTAATTATAAAAAATAGTAATGCCTCTGGTTTGCCTGAGCGTGATATGGCCGCTGAGATGGTAATTTTCTTTAAGTAATTTTAGGGCATAAAAAAGCACCCAACCTTTCGGCTGAGTGCGTGTTGTTTTCCGTCATCTTGTTTTGTTTGACCGGAATTATTCGGTGGTCGCCACTGTGTCTCTCCGGGACCAACTAATTTCAAGCTTAGCCCCAAGAAAAGCCCGGTGCTCTTCCTCTGTGATTAAGCCCTCATTCAGACAATGTTCTAGGGCGATTGTGTCTACCTTTCGATGGGTTTTGTTGTACCAGAAGAAAGTGTTGGGGTCGACTTTTTCGCCGGCCATGAAGTTGTCAATGAGGGGGCGTATTTTCTCAATCTGAATTCGCCTGTGCACCTTCGCGTCTTGGAGAGTGAACTCGACCACTTTGTTGGATATGGCCAAAAAGATAACAAGACTCACAATGATCAAGATTTTATTCGACACTTCCATTTTCCCGACTCCTTTTTATAGTTGTTAAACAGCGCTTACTTACATTTCAGCACCGAACTAATCTATCTATATGATACACTATAAGTTAAGTTTTGTCAAGTGGTGTGGACCTTAGCGGACTCGAACCGCTCACCTCACCCATGCCATGGGTGCGCTCTACCAGATGAGCTAAAGGCCCTTTTCTTTGCTAATTTAGCATATTTTTGGTAGATTTAGAAGCATTAAAGCCTGGTAAAGTGTAATAAATTAAACTATTTAAACCTATGATTAAAGATTTCTTAATGCGCCAAATGTTGAAGCGTCAAGGAGCCACCGATGCTCAAATTGACCAAATTTTACCTATTATCAACAAAAATCCTGAGTTATTTCAGAAGATTGCCAAAGAGACTCAAGAGCGAGTTAAGAAAGGGGAAAATCAAACCCAAGCGGCGATTATGGTGATGAAAAAATATCAAGCCGAATTAAAAAAGTTGCAACAATAATTTATGGGACTTTCTATTGGGATTGTAGGTTTACCGAATGTTGGCAAATCAACCCTTTTTAATGCACTAACAAAAAAATCAGTCCCGGCAGAAAATTATCCGTTTTGTACTATTGATCCGTCGGTGGGTATTGTGTCTGTACCAGATGGTCGCTTGGAAAAACTAGCGCAGTTTAGTGCTTCTGCAAAAGTGATTCCGCCAGCGATCGAATTTA
>Ga0208375_1001492_pt1 | contig 26022 bp, 13 predicted proteins | sample RifOxyD1_FD_184038 | JGI IMG/M metagenome (GOLD analysis project Ga0208375, IMG submission 184038) | Soil microbial communities from Rifle, Colorado - Rifle Oxygen_injection D1 (SPAdes) | ecosystem: Environmental > Terrestrial > Deep subsurface > Rock core/Sediment | place: Rifle, Colorado...
TCAGGATCCTCTTCAGCCTCGGGATCCTCTTCGGTCTCAGGATCTTCTTCAGCCTTCTTGGCCTCCTTTTTCAGGAAGTCAGGCAGTTTGCTGTCGTCCTTCTTTCCGTCGTCCTTCTCCTCACCCTTCTTGGTGGCATACTTGGCGTAGTGTGCAGCCAGCTTGCTGAAAGACGGTCCCATGCCTTCATAGGCTTCTTCATAGGACACGATCCCATCTGCATCCCCATCAAGGGAATCAAACACCGGGAGTGCCCCACCCCACTCGTCACGAGTCAGAAACCCATCGTCATCGGCATCATATTCATCGAACACATCATGCCCGTGACAACCGGCTGTCTTGCCTTCTTCGGGGACTTCTTCATCTTCATCAGGAAGTTCTTCATCCTCTGCCTTTTTGGCTGACTTCCCGCCCGGACCCCTTGAGACATCGAATCCCGTGTAGAAGCTTTTGGGATCATTCTGTGCTGCGGCCAACTTGTGGGTAAGCTCGGCCACCTGCTGTGTCAGTGATGCAAGCTGCTGCTTCACGTCGCCGTCTGTTCCGGCTCCGTCTTCCTTGAGCATCTCGGCCAGCATTGCATCTTCGGACTTCTCACCACCAGGCTCGTCTCCTGCGCCCATGAATCCGCCGCTCAACCGGCTGAGGGACGCATTGATCTGATCATCGGAGAGATCCATAAGATCCAGAGCCTGATCTTCAATTGCTGCCACAGATGCCGTGTTGCCTAACATGAGTGTAGCGAGCTTGATAGTCTTTGACGCCTTCTTCTCGGCGGCTACACGAGCTTCCTTGGCGGCTGCCGGGTGTTCAGTTCCTTCCCACGGAACTGCCGGACGCTCACCATTCGAGTACGGGGGCTCCTTGGGATCTTCGGCCCAAGCAGATGGATCACCCTGCTTGTAGTCTTCGTAGTTGGGATCGCCCTGATCTGCCGGGTGCTCAGTTCCTTCCCACGGAACTGCCGGACGCTCACTTGCCATTCTTTCTGTCATCCTGTCACGCTTCATGGTTCCTACTCCTGTTGCATTCGGCGTATGCCGGTTGAACTAGTCCCCTCCACAAGGGAGAGTATCTTGCCAAGTCGAACCAAAGCTGCTGCTTCAGTTTTTGAGGGCATACGCCCCAACACGACCCGGCACGTCTCAATGACTTCCCGATCACTTCGAGAAGATTTGCCCATAGACCCAACCTTCAGAGCCGTGCGATAGATATCCAGGGGGATGATGATTCCCATTGACTCGTTGAGTTTTGCCACCTTATTGAGGCAGTCCGCATCATTGGATGCCGTCTTAGCAATAGCCCTTACCGACACGTCATAGACTAGAGCCGCCTGCTTCACGATGTTATCGTTCGGGGCAGTAGTCGCCAACTCACCGTTCAATGCGGGATCAGCGGGGTTCAGTTTATCCTTGAGCTTCTTCTTGACCCTATCCAGGACCATCTTCTGGACATCATCTTCCAAGGACTTGAAAGGATCATCAGATTCAGGGGATGGAGAATCAGTCTCAGGTGGGGCTTCACCGCCTCCATCGTCTCCCCAACCTTCGTCTTGTGCAAAGGCACTATTGGCTGCTTTCCTAATGCCAGAATCAGAGAGCCACTTCCTGGGGGGCATAGAGAGAACCTTCTGTGCATGCTTCAACATCTCAGGCGTGACATCCTTGGGTTCCAGGACGTTACGCAACACAGCCCCTGTGAAAGCCGGAGTAGCCACCCAAGAGGCTTCAATGAACACAACGCCCCCATCTTCCAGACTGTCATGCCCACAAATTTCGGCCACCTTGTGGGGGTTCCCATGCTCGTCGTAGAAGGTGTTGCCTTTTAAAAATCTGATGTCTTCGCAAAGTTCTGTCTCGTCGGCTGCTACATGGCCACATTTTGTACACGTTGTGGACGACGTACAACAGCCCATACTCAAGGTTCCCATCCTTCCTGACAGGATATCTTTGATCAGTTCTGTGTGCTTCCGATGAGTAGCAACTAGGATATCGATGTAGACTGAATGGCCTACATCCCGGGGAACTGCATCAATGATCTTACCCTTCGCCAGCTCCGCCACCTGAACGTGTTCTTGATAATTTGCCCCCCCAATGAACGTCCTGTACGACTTGAGTAGTCCTCCACGGGGGAAGCAATCCCAATTCGAATTGATCAGGGATTCCGTTTCTTTTGTGACCCTGTAGTCAGGATACTTCCGATTGATCCTCTTACCATGCTCCAGGATCAGCCCGGTTCTTGCCCCAGGCACAATCTCAGTATCCACTGATGCAACGATGGTCACATGAGTCAATAGATACTTCCTAGGGTCGAACGGTCCCCCGAGTATCTTGGATGCCTGCTCGATGAGATTGGGATTTAGGTCGGCCCTTTTGGAGGCTTTACGAACCTTACCCCACTCCTTCCCGGACACCTGAGGGTGTGCCACCAACGCTTTGGCATATTTCATAAATGCCATAACCTAGAATGCCTCCTCAGCGTGATTGGTGATAGAATCATACTTCACGAGAAAGAGGCACTTGTGGCACCCCAGGAGTTTCTCACTTCTGCCGTCTTCCCGCTTATACACGGCAGGACGTAGACGCTCTGTTTTGCACCGTGGGCACATATAGCCCTTCGCCGCACATTCTTCGGCCGTCCCTCGATAGCGACGATCCCTTTCAGTCCAGTAGAGGGCTTGCTTGATCCCATATGCCTTGGCTACTCTAGTCGAGCTTGGGCCTTCGGGAAGGGGCCCCCCTGACACTCCGACTGTCCCTGCCCCACCGGGCACGGACTCATCAGTAGGGGGGTGGGCAATAGTATTCTCGGCGTTGATCTGTTGGATCTCTTCAACGGGCATACGCTTAGTGCCAATGGGGAATTCCACGTCTACCATGCCGATAGCAGGCCAAACAGCGACAACCCGACCCGTGGTCCAGACATCGTAGACGGAAGCCACGATATCATTGATCTGGTATCCGGCTGCTCTCTCCTGGACATCTACGACTGTACTGGAGAACCTCTCCATGATGGGTTCCTCTCTTAGTTATGCGAACAGATTGAACCCATGTTCCTGTACAGAGGCTTCTTTCTTGGCAGCGGGCTTCTGGTAAGCCTTCCACAGGGTATCCACGTCATCAACGGACTTCTTGATTGTCTTTGATGCCATCCCGACAAGGACCGAATAGGGCTTATATACCTTCGTAAAGAATCTCAGGATACCAGCCTGGAAATCCATGAAACCCACATCCTTCATGCTGGCGAGGTTCTTCAGGGCATCGCAGGCAACTGGACTGCACTCCTTGGAGACAGCGTCGATGACATCATTGATGGCAACCTGAACCGTACCACCAATAGCCACTCCTGCTTTGTTCCAACCTAGAACAACATCTCTCAGGGCGAAGATATCCTTGCTCTGTGCCTTGAGAGCATCCACGAACTTCCCGCTGAATTCAGTGAGGGCTGACGCCGAGTCACCTTCGAGAATGCCCTCCCCCTTGCCCTTGACATCCCCGGCGACTTTTTCTACCAGTGCCCTAAGTTCCGTAACAGCTGCTTCCGCACCAGTCAACTTGCGAACATAATCGGATGCGGGATCAAGGGCATCGGCAACCTTAGCGAGCTGTGCGTCCATGGCCTGCTTTCCAGGCTTGGGGTTCCGCTCATTGGGGACGATACCCTTGTTGCTGATCTCACCGCTCTCAACCTTCTCACGGAGTTCCCGATTCTCCTGCTGATCGAATTCGCCATCCATGTAGGCTTCGTCTCTGTCGCCTTCCAGGGGACCAGCGGTTTCCTTACCGACTTCTTCAGGATTGAATCCAGGTTCTTTGACAGGATCATATTCGGTGAGGGCTTCCTTAGTGACACCAGCCTGCTTTTCCAATGTGGATGACAGGAGGTCGCAACGATACGCAAAGTCTTTGGCCACACGCACCGGAATGTTCAGAGTTTCATGACTGTGCTCGAATAGGTTTGCCAGCCTATCCAATGTGGCGGTTACTTCGATGGTGCCCTTCTTGGAAATTCTCTTGTCGCTCATTAGAAAGCCTCCGGATATCATTTTCATGGGTCAAACTGTCAAAAGCCCCCATCCTTGGAGGCGTAGGGACGAGGATGTAAGGTCCATAAGGACACTGACCCTCGCTTAACTTGCAAGTCCCTATAGAGAATCTAGCGGAGAATTCAATAGGTTGGGGTGGTAGCTTTAACGTAGGGCTTTCTTTCTATCCTCGAAAATCTTGGCAATATCAGGATAGTCAGCATGAAAGTGCACGTCCTTGATCCAGGCATTGATTTCGTCAGGATCGGTGAGTTTCTCGGCCACTTCCTGCATGTACTTGTGTAAGGATTTTGTATCCAGATAGCCGTCGTCATCCGTTCGATCTTTTACTGCCTTGAGGAAGGTCTTGCGGATCTTGGCAAGATCGGTGTGGGATGTACTTTTACCATCATCCACGATCTTGTGATCTGTGGCTTTGGCTCCTGGATGTTCCTTATGGTAGGCTTCCCACTCCTTTTTGGTGAATTCCATTGCCGTCTTCTTCAGCAATGGGACCAGAATGCTACGGAACTCAGGATGTTCCTTAGCTAATGCCATTACCTTCATTCTCAAATCACTCATGGCTCTCATGCTCCTTCGATGGCATCTACGTCGCTAGAGGTGGTACTGTACGGGCTTTCGCTGGTAGATCGGAGTCATCCCGATCCAATGCATCCAGAATCAATTGCAGGGCTGGATTATCGGTAGCATCGCCTTCCGACTTATACAGCATATCCCTGTAGTGCATGAGACCCATTCGATCCATTGACTTCAAATGCTTATGCAATTCATCTTGTGAGATAATGCCTGCCCGGAAATCGGTCATCACTTCATGGATGGCTGAAGCTACCTTATTGCCGATCTCGTACTGAATCCGTTGAGCTTCATCCAAGTGCTCTGGAGATGAATGTTGCTTAGCCTTCTCAGTCTTGTCAGAGATCGACTTGGAAATTGCTGCATGCCCGTAGGTCATGTCCCGAACGGCAATGTTTTTGAGAATATTCCGTAGGGCTTCCTGTACCTCTGGTCTGAGGGTTGGCATCCCGGTATCCCGGTCAACCTCACCCAAAATATCGAACACACCTGAATACGGGCCTTTGTCCCCGCCCATGAATTCGTGCATCTCCGTGTCGTCCATTTCATCAATGGCAGTGGCAAAGGTGTGCATCCCCTCGGGACCGGCAATGTCCTCTACTGCTCCAAGTAGATTCATAGCGGCTCCTCTCCTGTGGAGTGCCTTTGCCATGAGGTACACTTGTGGGGAGACGTGCGTCTGTCCATTGGGCATGTGAATACTGCCAGGATCATCCCCTGAGGCCATCTGAGAGATCACAATGCCATTATGCAGGTGTCTTGCCTGTTCCCACTTCTTATGCTGCTCGGGATCATTGGGTTCGGGCCTAGAGAGGGTGTCTGCTAATTCCCGGACCATAGTTGATCGTGCTGTAGGGGACAACTTGTTGTATCTCTGGAACACTTGCTCTTGCAAGCTATTGGGATTGCTAGAATCAGGTTTAATATCCTGTAGGGCTGTTGGGACTGGGTTCTCATTGGGGCTCCATTCCATGGACTTGAAGTCCTTTTTGCCCTTATTGCCTTTACCTGTGTCTTTCTTGACTGTAGAGAACTCCTTATCCTCAAGCACTGGCTTGAGTGCGTAGGCATCCTCCCTCGACGGGGCTGCCAGCACAACCCCCCCAGAATCTTCGATGTCTTGAATCTTTTTGATCAGGCTTTCCTTTCTAGCGACTGCATAGGCGTCTGCCACTCTAGAGATCACCGAAGGCTTTCCAGTCAGGGCCGTCTTGATGGACTCAGGATCAGCGGGGTCAATACCCTCCTGTTTGAGCACTTCGGCGGCTGCCTTACTCAGGATACTTGGGTCACCCAAGTCCTTTGCCATACTGGCATAGATACCCGCCTCAACAACTGCGGGGTCACCAAAGTGTTTGATCAGGGACTTAACCATAGGGGACGACTTCTGGAACTTAGGTTTTTCCCCATACATGTCATAGGGCCCATTGTCGTCCCATGTGTCCTGTTTGATAGCGTCCCCAAATTCCTTGGCGAGACTATCAGCAACATCCCTCTGTGGGGTTCCATCAAATGCCGTACCCCCTAAGAGGAAGACCACCTTTTTGCCCTTCTCGATGGCTTTCTTTGCTGTTTCAATGAAGTGCTGTGCATCCTGTTCCGGGTTGTCACCAATCCCCATGATAGTGGATCCGTTGGATGTCTTAGCTGATGTTTCTGTGTAGGAGTCCAGATCTGCACTGGTGGGCTTGGTAGTCCTGAATTTCTTGCCATACCCGGATGTGCCGCTGTATGCCTCTGGTACTCTACGTTTGGCTTTGGGAGTGCCCTTCTCGGGTGATGCAGCCGGAGGGGCTTTGGTTGTTTTAGGCACTGCAGGCTTGGGCTTCCTGCCAGATGCTTTCGTTCCTTCCTGTGCCACTGATTTCTGCACTGTCCTGATATCAGCGATAGACTCCTTCAGTCTGTCTTGCGCCTGTGCCAAAACATCATCGGCTTTCTCTTTATCTGTTGCCCTAGCACGGGCTGTCCCCGCAGATGTGACAGCCCCGGAAGCTTTGAGATATGCGTTCCATAGGGGCTCCAAACTCTGCTTCACCCCCGGATATGACTTCAGCAGTTTTTGATAAGAGGCCATAGCTTCCTTGGCCTTACCTTCATCCATCTCATCTGCCATGTCAGCAACAGATGCTTCCACCCACTGTCGCTCAAAGGCACTTTCTTCGTCTTCGGGTTCGTCCTCCTGGGGCTCTTCCTTATCTGGTTCTCCCTTCTTGGGTTCCTCTTTCCCGGGTTCTTCTTTCTTGGGTTCCTCCTTCTTGGGTTCCTCTTTCTGTGGTTCTTCTTTCGGAGACTCCCCTACTGACTCTGTGGCAGGCTGCTCAACCCCATTGGGTTTCGTCTCTTCTTTGGGGGCTTTTTCGGTCTTGGTCTCTTTAGCTCCTTGTTCCTTCACATGTTTTTTGAACCACTCGTAGTAACCCGACCAAACCAATTCCGGGTCCATCAAACGGTCACTCAAGGCGTCTGTGTACTGCTCCATCCCATCATCCTTCAACTGCTTCAGATGGGTCTCCTTCTGTTTCTGCCGTGTAACCCCCGTCGCCTTCTGTTTCTCTGCTAAATCCTTCCACGGGTTCTTTTCTGTATGGGCAGTTTCCGGAGTTGTCTCACCCTTGGGTGCTCCCTGCTCTTCATCTACCGGAGCCGCTTTCTCTTGCTCCGGCTCAACTCCTTGTTGTTTGTCGAACTGCTGCTGATAGGTTTTTCTCTCTTCGGGGGTCAAGCTCTTCCACTGGACCTTTACATGCTTGCCCTTCTCTGTGGTATGAGGAAACTTCCGGCCTTCCCACCACTCTTTGCCTTCAGTAAGGTTCTTGTCCGTCTTACGTGCAATCAAACTCCAGAATGCCACTCGTGCGGCTGAGGGCCGTGAATCATCCGTCAGCCATGCTGTGGCAACTTTCTTATAGTTCAAACTCAAGTCGTCATCATCCCCCTTGTCACCAACATCAACATCGGGGTCATCCTTAAGGTCTATCATATCATTATGGAGATCATGCCGAGGCGGCTTCTTCTTGGGAACCTTACGGACCAATTTAGCTGCTGCATCGTCCTCTTTCTCCATACGGGTCTTGGTGGCCACCCGAACGTGACTTGACTTCAGGACGCTCTCTAGCCATGTCCTTACGGTATCCGATAGGAGAGACGATTTAGTAACCAGTACTGCCACTAGATCTGCAAACCACTCTTTATGGTTTGTCTGTGCATACTTGGTGGGGAACCATTCAGAGAGTAGATTCCGCTCGTACTGCTCTGCTTCCCCCCTTTTGCTCTCTTCAGCTGCTCGATTCAACTTCTGTATCTCGTCATCCAATTCACGTTTGAGTTGGATGTACTCCGAGAAAGATCGAGCCACACTGTCTATGCGATCGAAGATTACATCTGGTCTACCTCCGTACTGTGAATCGAGGCGCAATATCTTGACGTCTTTTGGCCCAGACCGTCCTAGAACCCTACACCTACTAACCTTGCCACCCCAATCCGTGTGATCGAACTCAACTCCAGGTCTCACCAATCGTCGGGCTAGGCCATTGAGCTGCTTATCCAACTGATCAACTACAACCTTCTGTTCTTCCCACGAGCCGTGTGGTTTCTTTGTCCTCATCTGACGAACATCCTGCCACATCTGTAGTATGGCCGGGTTGCTGAACCCACTTGGCAAGAAATGGTTATGAACGTAGTGTGCTACTTCATGTACCATCGTTGCCAAAGAAGCTGCATCCCTCAGATTGTGCGGTATGAATTGGATGTAACCCCCTTCATCATCTATGTAGAATGATCTACGACTTGGCCCCTGCCCTTTGATCTTTACAGGTATCTTGCCACTGAAGGTAATACCCGCACGCTTGTATAGGTCTGTGACTCGTTTCAGCCCCTCTAGCGTTGCAGGAATCAGGTCCGCATACTTAGGCAGGTACATGACCTCAAAGGGTGACTGAGATACCACCTGATGGTTAGATGTGGCTTCCTTGCCAAAGTAGGTGGCTTCCAGATCGGATGCGCCCACCTGTGTGAACTCGGCCTTTGGCTCTTCACCCATGCACTTGTCACAAACAGCATCCATAACTATCCGAGTCTCATTAGCCGCTTGAAGAGCATCTGGCTCATGGAATCGACTGGGGCATTTACACTTGGTGCTATTTCCGCAGATGGGGCACGTCAAACAGAAGTGATCCGGTTGGAGATCCTTGAACACCTGTTTCCAAGTTTCCCCCTTCCTGGCATACATGTTGAGTAGCCTTTGGTGACTTTGGGCATCCTGTCTTGGAACGGGTTCTTTGACTGGAATCCCAAACTGACACCGGCAAATGTCTCTTTCATGGGGGATACCGATCCCGTGCCCGTCTCCATCGATCACTACATGGCACTTATGCACGTCACACCAAATCCAATTATGCCCGTTCTCACAGCTAAAGTGTCCGATGGAACAACGGCACTGGCTCTCATAGGACGATCCACACACAGGGCACCACCGAACAGGATCTTGCTTCCATGAGTCATCACCCACTACGGATGCTGTCTTAGTTGTCTTAGGCATTGGTGCCTTCCAACCCCGTACTTTCTCACCAAGGAATTTGATGAGAGACCCTATGTAGGCCACCCGATCCTTTGCATCATCCATCCGCTTTTTCAACTGATAGGCGTACTCAGGAGTCCCCTTAAGGATGGGTTCCTTTTTTCCGGGTAGGCTATCTGGCCCTGCTTCCAACTCCTTCAAGTAATTCTGCAACGCTGGCAGATCTTTGGTCTGTAGATGCTCCTGATAAGCCTTGGTTCCTTCAGGGCTTTCCTCGTAAGGCTTATAGCCAGCACCAAAGCAAGGCCCGGTATGCCAAGACCCACCCATAAACCCCCTGCGCCTATTCCCTTGCACGGACCAGCCATGCCTAGTGATCCGACCATTGCTCTTAAGAACCACATCCCCAAAGCAGGCTGGACAGATTCCTACATCATCCCGGAGTTCCTTACGAACCTGAGTCTTACGGATATCTTGTTCTCGTACCACTGCTTTAGCATCTTCCTGCAAACCATGCTTGTTAGCCCAATCCAACAACTTAGGCGGGATGTTGTCTATCCTGGGACTTTGAGCCTCCGTAAATGTCCCTCCTTGAGGGGAACGCATTGTGACTAACGTTGCCATAAATTCCCACTCAGAAGTAGGAAAACCAAACCCCAGGATGTTCGTGTCTGGCACCGGCTCAATATCCATGCCGATATGCTTGGCTCTTACCTGATACGAATTCCTTTTGAGGAAGTTGAGCAGGATGGCGTGCTGCACTTTTACTTCCTCTTCGGTCTCCCCCTTATTGAAACCAACCCAGAAGTCTTGGGGCCTATTCATGGGGTCGTGAATACGGAAGGGCTTCATCTTCAGTCTGGCTTTATCCAGTAGAGTCTCCACCATATAAGGTCTGGTAACCGGAACCCATCCAAAATCAGTGCTTATCGACCATCCTATGGCTCCCAACGCTTTGGGGAGAGTTGAGTCGGTCGGGGAGGGGGAATAGCTACCCCTGGCAAAACCTGATAGCATCTTAACGACTTCCGGTGCCATCTCCCCATTTGCCGTTTTGATCAACTTATTGGGCACCACGGGTTTGTCCATCCAGTGCGGGCCGGTCTGAACGTGACTGGCACGCACGAACTTAGCGATGTTCTTATCAAATTCATTGTAGTGAAAGCTACCTGCATTTCTTACCACATATCCTTCTGCTGGGCCGGTGCCAACCTTTGAATTGCCGTCAAACACAGCCTTGATCTTCTCTTCATCCCATGGCCCCTTATAGAGGACAGGGACGGTGTGCACCCCCAACATCTGTGCTACATCTTTGGTATCCTGCCATGACAAACATCTGTTGTTCTCATCCCACACCGAGAACAGCATGAAGTAGGATGGAATCTGGTCGTAGGCGATACTATGCTGTGCATAGAGGTTCTCCCCACAGAGTCTCCACCCATCGGGAATATCATGCCCGATCTGTGACCCAAATGACTTAACCCAGGAACGAGATGGATGAGGACGCTCATTGACGGAACGGGCATGCGTATAGTTCTGCCCGATTGTGCAGTTCTCTCCGTCGAGTTTCTCAGAAACCACCACCTGTTTTCCCTCAAACTGGACGGTGGATGTGAGAATCAAATCATCTCTGGATCTTCCGGGAGACCATGGGAGGTGACGGGTACGGGGATACTTCACTTTCTCATCAGCACAGATACGGAACTGTTCGTCATAGATTTCAGGTGCACAGGCGGCTTCCTTGACCATCTTTTCCGTGACAGTACCGTCCTTCATGTATTCCTCTTCAAGACCCCTGGATAGGTACTGAGTACGGAGGGTTGATGGTTCGTGCCCCACAGCATCAGCCGTTTCATCCAGTGCCTTTTTGAACTCTTCCTTCAACTTGGCTTCCCGTTCTTTCTTGTCATCTGGCAGTTTCCCGCCTTTTCCCCGGATAGCCTTCAAACGAGTCTGCATTTCTGAGTTTGCATGATAGCCTCTGATATCTTTCGCTGTCACGTCAAAGGGCTTAAGGTACTCGTTCACGTCCTCAGCGGTGATTCCCTCAAGGATAGTGTCATCGTCCTTTTTACCTTCCGTAGCCGCCTTAAGGGCTGCTACGGAATCTGCTTTCTCTACTACCTTTTCTTGATCTACACCACTTTTGCCGACGTACCGAATTGTAGCCTTACCATCTTTGAAGGAAACATGTTTGGCCCTCCAACCTGTGACGCCAAAATGGCCATCCTTAGCAGACTGTTCGTTGCCTACCCTTTCGAATGTGAGGTCCAGAAGTCCAACAGCGAGAGCCACCAGACGGGTCTTTTCATCCTTGGCCTTGAGATCCTTCCTGACCTGATCCCGCAACTTATCAATGTTCCCCCGTAGTTTCTCTATCCTCTCAGCCTTTTCTTTATCCCGGTTAGCGATTTGACGATCACTATACTCGTAGACCGTCATATCCTCTCCGTCAGCCGTCTCGACGGTTTTTTTCTCCTTGTACTTGGCTGCTACGGGCATTCCCCACTGTTCTGATAGGCAGGCGCTTCTGCCCTCCTGACTAATCTCAGGATACAAACTCAGGACTTCCTGTGGGACAGGCAAACCTTGCCCCAATGCCTTACGGATTTCCCGCTTATGGTTTGCCCTTGCAAAAGCCAAATCGGAGCCACGAGTCAAATCCAGATCGGACTTCACGTCCACATGCCCTGTATCCCGCTCATATTCCTTGTGCAATTGCTTCCGTAGAGTGACTTTACCTTCCAACCCTTTGATCCGGCCCTTTTCCCTCCGGGTCAGCATTTGAGGGAAGATCATTGCCCCTATGTAATCAGCATGCTCATACTCGTTAGCTACCTGATGGGGGTTAACCCCCCTCTCACGAAGATACTCCGCAAACCCCCTATCTGGCTTGGACTCAACCCGCTGTAGTCCTGTAGTATGTAGGTACTCCAGCAAAGTTATTTCCCACGGACGCTTAGCAGACCCCATGTGTGTTGACTCGGACAGTTGCTCTGAGGTACCAGCATCCTTCGCCATGGAATGATCATAATCGATCAGTTTACCCCCTTTAATCAATTTCAGTACTCGGACATTGGACGGGGGTGCAAGGGACACAATCTCACCCACTTTTGCGATTCCCTTGATGCGGTAGCTTGTAGCCCCTTCTCTCAACATCTCTTTTGCTATCCGGCCAATATCCAAGGCATCACTCAATCTACCCTGAATAATGCCCCCTTCCCACTCAGCATCCACCGGAGCCATACTGTTATAGGTGACAACACCACGATAACTCTTAGTCCATGACACCGGCGGTTTAACCCAAAAGGTGGATGGGTCCTGCCCCTCTACCACTCTGTAGGCTTCCCCGCTGTAGCCATACTCAGGATACCTCTTCAGCAGTCCCCGAAGGTAGGCCATGTTCCGCACAATTGGCTTCATGAGGTACCAATCGTTCAAAAACCCAACCCAGTCAATTTCCGAATCAGAATTCCCCACTATTCTGCGTCTAGTATCTTCAACGTATGCTTTTTCTTCCGACCCCAAATGTGTCGACTTGAAGTACTGGTCTTCCAACTTAGACTTTTGGCTAATATCCTTTGGGGTCAGATTGGCAGCGGGGTCCCCCGGCAAATTGGCTGTGGCAGACTTGATCATTTTCCTGAGAGCGGCATCCACCCACTGCCGTGCAACTGAAACAACCTGTTCTCTGGTTTCAATCCCCGTAGATTTCTGCTGACGCATCAGCACTTCCACGGTTGATGCATAATCATGTGCTGTACCGTAATCTTCTCCAAAGTGAATCATCCGATAGCACTCTACCAATTCATGTACCAGAGTATATGCCCAATCAGCCGGAGGAAGATCGCTCTCTAGCCAGATTTCATCATCAGGAACCCACCCGTATCGAGCGGGGTTCCCACCCATGGTAAAATCGATGTCATAGTGGGCACGAATCAAATCCGCATCAACCAATCGAACCCTAAACCCGCAAATCTCACCCAAAGTATCCTGTACAATCGAATCTAGGACGTCGTTAGATAGGGGGTACCGACTCTCCCCAGCATGATCATTGATATGCCTCGTCATTGGATGCAGCCCGTGGACTACATCACTGGTAGCCAAGACACTCCTGCCCTTGGCAATGGGTCTGCCAAGCTCCTTCTCGATAGCCTTCTGGAATTCCTTGACAGCTTTGAACCACTTGTCTGGCTGCCTATCCTTCAGGGCCTGAAATGTCTCAGCCACAGGCACACCTGGGACATCCTTTATACCCACCCAGCCCTTGAACAAGTCTTCAAGCTTGGCACGCCCCACTTCGTTTACACCTTCCAGGAAATCGTGCAACTCTGACTGGAGGCGGGGGTAGAACTCAATATCCCGCAAGGCATGCGGTATCTGATGTTTGCTGCGAGTCTCAGGATTGAAACCAGCCGGATCATACTTGGGATCTGTCAATTTTGCAGCGGGCAACCCAGCATACCCCACCTCATAGATCAATCCAATCAGAGTCTGCGCTACATGAGCCATCTCATGGTTGACTGTACTCTCCAAGTTGCTTATCTGGTAATTGACGAAATCGACTGTCAGGCCAATAATCATGGGGGCATCAATTTCCAACCTATTGGCTCTAGATGTCCAACGTCCAATTACCTCCCGACTCCCCCTATTGAACCCCATCTCCAAGCTTATGCGATCCCAATCCTTAGCCTTCAGAGCCACTTCGACAGCCTTACTATCGCTACGAAGGTACTTCCATCCTGTGAGGTCAACCGGAACTTCTATGGCTGCCTTAGTCTTGTACTCCTTTGCTCTATCAGTGTATTTAAGGCACTCCCTACGAAGCAACTCCAATTCGACCCTTGTGCTCACAGGAGTATCTCTATCCGAGACAATCCCGCCAGTCTGGATATCTTTCTCCATCCAACCGATATACTTGTCTAGGAACGCCTCCACCATGGGTACAAACTCAGATGCCGACCGTCTAGCAAACACCCCATGGAACTTTTTGTCGAAACCTACTTCGTCTTTTCCTACTTCAAGGAGCAGTTCATAACCCCCCAAGTCTTTCGCTCTTTCAGGCTCCAAGAAAGTGAAATCCCCACCCCCCGGTTTCCTGTACGCATACCAGTCTCCTTCTGTGCCTTTCCTGGACCGAATGGTGAACACCCCCGACCCCAGAGTGCCCCCGGGCTTCACTCGATACACCTTGAAGGTGACCGATTGTCCAGGTTTGATACTCTTGATCTTAGCGTCCAAAGCAGCTCGCTGCTTCTGCATATCTTTCAAGGCAGTCTCAAAAACACCCTTCCGATCTGCGAGTAGTGCTAATCGTCGTTCCACTTCTGCAAGGACATGCCCCGCAAAGGCACCTTTGACCCACTCCATAACGGCCTTGTGCATGACAGGGGGCGGCTCAATCAGCCCCGCCGTATGACTAGATGCCACCCGCAACTGGGGAACAGCCTCACGCAATGTGTCCCGCACCAACTCTGGGAGTCGCCTTGGTCCCTCTGTAATGTAGTGGGCGAAAGCCTCTGCAAATAGCTCTCCAGCACTAGTGCCACTGTATGCCGTCACGGGGTGCAGGAAAACCTTGACCTGATCCTTCTTGGCTTTGAGTTGGTCTAATCCCGGGACTGTGCCCCGTTTATACCCGGCATAGTCTTGGGGCTCATTGATCGGCAATTGATCGGCTATGAGAGAGAGCCACATAACCGTCTTGGGGTCTTTAGCCCTAATGGCATCCAGATAGGATGCCAGATACCGAGCATACTTCCTTTCTATCGAATCTGGCTCAGTCGATGCAGCGTAGGCTTCCCATTCCCGGATGAACCTATCCACATCGGGTGCTCCCACATTTGCCCCAAAGAAGCGTTCCCATTCTTTCTGCCCGACTGATCCCAATACCCGATGGTAGTACCGATGGGCCAGTTCGTGAACCAGACTCCGGGTAACGGCCTTTACATCCCGACCCGCTGCTAGGAACACCCGATCTCCCTTGGCCTGATAAGCAGCTAAAGCATTACTACCAATCACCGGGGGCAATACTCCCGCTGGGAAAGCCACTACAGAGACATCGGCAAGCTTTGCCAGCCCTGTCTGTGCTATCAACCTCTTGGCAGATTCCAATATTGCCTCAATCTGTGCCATCTTTTGACCGTCCCAATCCCCTGCATGGGAGGTCATGAAAAGCACTCGCCAACCTGCTATGATCCGTACATCATCAACCTTTGTCACCGTTGCCTTAATGAACCCCAGAATGAGTTGCCGGTACTCCAGCAGCTTGTCCGTTGCCGTCTGTGCCTTGGTTCCCCATGCTCTCACTAGCGCCTGCATATCTTCCGCTGTGGTGACTTTGGTCAAACCGAGCAGGAACTTCTTGAGGTTCTCTACCTTACGGTGGAGGTTGCTCTTGAAGACGCTCTCAGCCACCCGACTCTCAAACTCAAAGTGAAGTACATCATAAAGAGCACTGGCCGCATCCTTAACAACAGTCAGGTTAGGTACCCCGCCCCATCTGGGTAGACTGTGGAGCAGATCACCAAACAGATCATCCACCCGCTTGTATTCGTCTGACACTGCTGCTGTATGGCTGCCTCCAGACGGGTGACGCCTTTCGTGGTCCGGTAACAGATCAAATATCTTGAGGTTGAAGTCTACCAACCACCCTTCTTCATCTATACTGACCAACCCGTGCCTGTGCAATTGATCAAGGACTTGTTTCACTCGTGCTTCTGGCCAATCCATGAAAAAAGCTAAAGAACGGGCAGTTGTCTTGTACTGGAGTGCATGCAGCACCTCCCTCTGATTCGGGGTCAAACGGAGGGTGGCATCCCGTACTTTCTTCCCTTTGTTCTTTTCATCATGTACCCATCTCCAGAACTGACCGATAGGCATAGCAAGGTAATCATCCTCGACGTAGAACCCCGGCTTATCGTACTGCGCCTTGTATGCCCCAATGGCTTCCTCTATGGAGTCAAAGCCCAACATACACTTGTCCTCGTCAAACTTACCTGTCTTGGGGTCATGCTGGTGAATCACCACCACCAGAGATGAATCATGGTTATCACCCACATACACATCAAGTTTGTCAGAATCGACCCCCTCCGTTTGTCTCACTTCCCCATAATGCGCCTGCATCTTGGTGGTCCATTCCGTACCATCTTCATTTTTGCCCTTCCTGACATCCCCCTTCTTGTCTTCCACGTCTATCTGTATACCCTGAAAGTCTATGAACCCAACAAATGGAAATTCCTTACGTTTGGCCCTGGGTGGCTGCACCTCCACCGGATGTGTATGCCTTGGAACCTCCACCACACCTGTCAGATTCCCCGCTTGTCCAGCAAGGTACATAGCCGCAATCTTCTGTGGATCCACCGCTAACCTCATAATGGGTTTGCCATACAACCCGGCTAAGGACAGAGTACGCTGCATCCTGAACTTGGCCTGAGGAGTCAACTTCTCCGGGGCTGCAAGGAAAGCAACCCACGCCTCAGCGAAGTCTTCCCGTTCATTTGTCTTAGCATAGTCTGACGTTACACCAAGGGCATTGATCGCATCAACTACGGATGTATCTTGCTGCTTGATCTTCTCCAGCAGTTTAGACTCCACTTCCGACCCATAGTTAGCACAGGAATCACTAACCCCCAACTGTGTGCGCCGCAACTTCGTCCTACGTACAACTTCTTCATCAATCCGATCTTCCGGATAGTCTGGATACTCGGATGTAATGTACGCCTTGGGATCCCGCATAAACTCTTGGACCATCTTACCGAAGTCCGACAGCCTCACCTGTCCGGGAACCGTCGTTAGGTGCAACTCACTCAAAGGGCTAGGATGAAAAGTCCAGGCCAGATACTTCACCCGGTCTAGACCCTTGAGCCTACGACCCACAGCTTGGAAATCCCAGTTGGCCTTCCTGAGCAAATCCACAAACTTGACCCGTTCATCATGGTTGACCCGGAGAGACCGCTTTTTAGCGTCCTCTACCGAGACCCACGCCTTATCCCATTCCTCTCTGGCTTCCCGTGGAAGCAAATCCATATGGATGTAGTGGCCTATCTCGTGCAGGAACACTTCGTCAATCCAATCCTTGAGGAATCTACCGGCCGATCTAGCCTTCTCCTCAACGGTTTCCACCATGATTGTCATTTGCCGAAAACCGTTGAACCAATAGCCCGAAGCAGTCTCATCCGGCTTCCGCCTACGGATCTCTATCACCCTAATGGCATCCTTCAAAACTACCTCCACGCCCCGTTTCTTGAACATGGCGAGGAGGTAGTCAACCCCTGGAAGGATCGAGTGCAGTATCTTGTCTGGTATCCTCTCAGCATTGGCAATCTGCAATCCGGCATAGGTGAACTTCTCTGGAGATGCTTTCTTGAGAATGCCATTGATGCAGTCCCTGTAGTCATCCATGGCCTTGACCAGATTCTTTACGAACCACTCCATGGGCTTACCCTCAGAGTGATTCTGTGGGTCAGCCCAAGCCTTAATCGTACCATCTGCCCAGTGTGCCACCACATTGCGGAAAGAAAGAGCATCTGCTGCATCCTGACGGTCTAGCAACTTCATCCACGCACGAAGATCGGTCAGCGGGTCTGATGGATAGATAGACTTCCCACCCCGATCCGCTCCCATACGGAGCATATCAAGGGTGTCATACATTGGGGTCACTTCAGTCTGTAGCCATTCAGGGGAATTGCCAGCCAATCGTTTGATCTTCAGATGCACATCGTTGAACCGATCCACATCTTTCTGGATAATGGACCAATCAATAGCTTGGTAAGCTGCAGTCTTGTGCGTACCTGTAGCCATACGAGTACGCACAATGGACTCCCACTCGGAGGGTTTCCCGATAATCTGAGGCTGGTCCAGCAAAGCCTGACGAGCCACTTGCATCAACCCACGAATCTCAGCACCCTTCAACCCTAGTGCCGCTATCAGACCAGCCATATCAATGACCTTGCCAGGCTGCTCCAGTACCTTCAGGAACCGCTCGGATTCGTCTGCCCCTAGTTGTACCGTAGTCTTACGTACTTGATCCCTCTGGGGGGCATCTAGGAAGCTCAAACGCCTTCCCGTGGGCATACCAAGATCCAGCAGGTCAAAAAGGAAGGGCACAGAAGCATTACTGTCAGCCCAATTAGCCAACGCTGACTGGAAAACCTTGTTAGTCTTGGCAATGTCCCGGACAACATCAAGGATACCAAGCCGATCCATTTCCAGTAGGGCTTTCTTACCATGCCCGCCTTCATAGGCAAGGTCAATGAGCATGTTGGAAAGATGACCGGGTGGGATGTTCCGCACTTTACCAACATTCCTACGGATTGATGCTTCCACATCCGGAGGTATCTTGAAACCATACTTTAAGGTAAATTTTGTAACTCTTAGGAGTCTGCTGGGGTCGTCAGCAAAGACTATGTCAGGATCCCTAGGGCACCGTACTTCCATGTTCTTCAAATCTCTCAAGCCACACCCGGTGAAATCCAAGACTTCTGCCCGATCCGGCCCGGAGGCCAAATCCTGCAATCTCCATAGAAGTGTGTTCCAAGTAAACTCTCTTCGAAGAAGGTCACTCTGGATGGTAGCAGGCTCTACCATGTGTGGTTTATAGCCCTTACCTTCCGCCCCACCATACGATTCCTTACGAGCATTGGCAATCTCTATGATCTCCCCCTTCATGGGGTAGCCACCCAAATCCCACGCATTCTTTATCGTCAATATGGCCACTCCGTAGGTATTTGTAACCAAACTGGTATCAACCGGGATCGCCTTCTGAAGTTCCCTGGCAAACCACGCTGAATCCTTTCCTTTGAGCGCCAGACTATCGACCACAACATCCAAATCCTTAATTTTTTCTCCCAAGACGAAATTACGGACGGCCCCGCCTACGATATAAGTATGCTCGCCCACACCTAGCTTTCTTGCCACTGATGACAGGAACTTCATCAAGGCTATCGAACGATCATGCAGAGAAGCTTCTTTGTTGGCAACGATGGGCAAACCACTCCTCCCAAGAACCAATACCACTAACCTTGACTGGATAGACTAGTTAGGGAGCCACTCTAGAACCGGCCGTCCCCTTCTTTTGGTGGCTCGTACTTCAACTCAAGCTTCTCAGCTATGATCCTCACCACATCTGTATTGGACATGATTTTCTCCGCAGCTGCCGTGAGAACACCACGTACCAACTCATTGAATGTAGCATCATTCACGGACCACATATCCGCCATGAGCCGCTTTTTGACCAAATCGGGATCAAGGTTCAAGAGTTCCAGAATGGTCCCAACATCCACGGAACCCTTCTGGTACAGGGCGAAAAGGTGCTCGAATGTCTCCTGGTTGTCTCTGAGACCCAGACGAGTGAAGGATACAGACGGGTAAATCACATTCAGATCTCCGTATTCATCTTCCTCCACGAAACCCATGCGACGACACATGGGTTTGAAGAAGTGCTCCTCTACCATCTCTTGGATGATTTCACGGAGCAGCAAGTAACGGGTGTTGACTACCTCCAGATTCAAGCGGTCCCCTGAGTAAGACGACTCGCCCGACAAAAGACTTTCTGTCACTCCTAGACCAGCGTACAGTAGCCGATCTACTCGCTCAAAAACGTTTGTCCAGTCGGGAAGCCTGTTCTCTGCTCCCATCTCCTGCCAGTTCAACTCAAAGTTCGTTATGATGGAATAATCAGGGTCGGCCAGGGACATGTCAATCTGTTCCCGTAGGTCCTCTACATCCCGCACATCCATGTCAGCAGCCCACACGACCCTCATAGGAGTCATATGCCGCTGTGCGATAGATGCCTGAGACTGCCGGACATGATCCTCGAACACCAAAGCCCGTAAGCAACGTTCAAGAATCGAATGCCCTCTAGGCTCGTACTGGCTCTTTTTACGGGCCATGTAGAAGACGAAAGACCCTGCATCCGGATCAGTATTCAGTGGAATGTTCTGACCCTGGGTGATCGCATCGACAACTGTAGCAGGCATCGAATTGGTAATTCGCTCTGCGTTGGGATCGCCCATCCCCGCCTTGGAAACAATGTCCTTAGTCTTGGAGTCTGGAATCAGTTCAATGATCCGTTCATCCGTGAATGGGAAAGCCTCCATATGGATCTGCTCTGGGGGCAACACTCGAATAGCAGTCCACCCCTTATAGTTCCTCTGGAGCCACGCTACTTCTCTCTCATTGGCATCTTTGCGTTCGACCCACTTCTCGACAACCCCATCATCGTTAACTTCCCGGATCAGTTCAGACCGGACATCCTCAGGCATATCTGGGTTGTTGTCCTCGGCAAAAACGAACACTTCCCCGAGCAGATGGTAGTCATGTACGATTTCCAAAAGACGATGGAGGGTACCAATCCGCTTACACCACTTCTCACAAAAATCCAGAGATCTTGCGGCCAGTTCCTTACTCTTGGCCTTGGGGCTGCCAAGACGAATCTTACTTAGGGGCAGCTCTGTATGGAGGTCAATAGCCTGCCCAACAAAGGGGTGAGCCGCATACCAGTGGCGGTAATAGTTCCTTTGCTCGTCTATACTTTGGGGCAGCTCAAGGAAATCCGTGGACAATTCCGGAGAGTAGAAGTTACCCCCAGACCCACCTATCGTACCTGTTACGGTTGGATAGGCTATCTTCGACCGCATGGCTGCAGACGCAATTCGGGCCGGACGTCCAAAGGAACGTGCGGAAGACTTCCGTGTAGAAACCTGCGAACGTTTCGGAAGCTTCCGAACTTCAGTACTCTTCTGGTCGTTATCTGTTGCCATTAGCCTTCACCTTTCCACCTTTGTGTGCCCTCCTTGGAGAGCCACCCTTCTTAGCGGATGCTTTCTGTCTAGCATCTACCATTCGCTTCGCCAGGATCAATCCCCGTTCCCGCTCCACCGCTGCTTCTTGTGCCAACCGTTCGTACTGCACACGAAGGGCATTGAAAGCCCTGATGGAATCCAACAAATGCCCTGCTGTTTGTCTGACCTTCGAGTAGTAGTGCCTGAGTGCTTCATCCGGCTCAGCCCGAACTGCCATTGCCGAGATATCCAGAACAGAAACCAAACTCTTCTTTACGGACTTGAGGTGCCCCTGTATGTCGTCTGCGTAAGCCATGGTCAATCCCGGGCTCCCCACTGGCTTTTCTTAGCCAAGACACCTTTCTTCACGGCAATCTTGAGTACCTTTTTCAATAACTCCAGGTCCCCGGTTGATCCCTTGAACAACTTTTCCCACGACCCCCCGGCTTCTGCGAACACACTGATAACCTTGTCAAACCCATCCGTATGGCACTCTACCTCTGGGTGACATACAGAAAGCAATGTTTTCAAGTACCTGTAGTCCGACCTGACAGGTTCTATCGGAGACGTTGCCGACATCTCATCCCTCTCGTAAGAGCAGACTGGAAACGTTGTCTGCTTCTACTACCCCTACCGCCCATAGCCTCATTCATCATACGTCTACTGCCCATAGCCTTAGCTCTTTGGGCATCTATTGACCGAGACTCGTGGCTCCCAGACCGAGACAAACGCTGCCTCATGGTCAAGGGACGTTCCCCCACAGGAACTTGACGGCCACTCTTCCCTGATGGCATCCCCTTGGCTATGTACTTAGGGTGGGTCAACTTCTGCGACGCCGCCCAGACCATGAGGACCAAAGCATCTGATCTATCATCGTGCTTCCCCTCCACCTTGGGGGCTTCCACTTTAGACACATTCTTTGAGACACGCTCCTCTTGCAATTCCAAGAGTTCCTCAATGTACCCACAATGATCCTTTCCATCTGGGATGGGGTGGTCATAGAGAACCAACCGCCCGTCCCACATCATATCCTTGAAGTTCTTGTACACGTCGCTATTGATGATCTGAGTCATAGCAATAGACTTCATGGACCCAAGGCCACGTTTCAAAAGAGCCTGTTCAAAAGGAATCCCACAGTGCTGATCGAAAAGACCCTCGGAAATGTAGAATCGTTTGCTGAGATCGAGGACCCAATCTGCTACTTCGTCAAAATCGAGTCGATCCTTATCAACGTACTTCCCCTCACCTGCCTTAATCTGCTCCACCAAGTCTATCACAATGGAGGGTTTGTCCCCCGGGGTTGCTGTTTCAAGATGCCCGATAGCGATAGCTGTATTGTCGTTGGCAAGGGCCAGATCGACACCCATGAAGTGGGAAATCTTGTAAGGCCCAGTCTGCTTTGGGAGTGCATCTGGATCGATGCACGCCTCAATGTCCCTTTCGTCTTCAATCCAACCCCTGGAACGGTCAGAGAATTCCGCCCCATACTCAGAGAAAAAATCCACAGGGTTATGCAGGTAGGCTTCCTGTAGCTCACTCTGTGGAATTGTGATATTAACTTCCCAGGTTGGGGCATTGATGCAGAGCATGTTCGAAGCAACTGCACCTCCACGCATCCCGATCTGGAAAAGCTTGTAAAATTGACCTTGCCGACCAAAGGGGCTGGAGATCGAAATGATCCGACTTTCTACTGGCCCAATGACTTTCCGCCTGTCATCCGGGTCTTTGGGGGAGAAAGTTGACTTTGATGGGCGGATAGCAGTGTAAACAGATTCAGCAGACGACTGCCCTGAATCCGTGAAGTGGGCCATCTCGTCCAGGATGGTGACAATGTTACCAGCACCACGCAGTGTCTTGGAGATACACGAATGGAACGAAACCCGTATAGTCGCCTTGGCAGAACTATCGTCCGCATAGCGACCAAACCGTTTCACATCTCCGGGGGTCTGGAATGCCGTGAATGCCTGAGTACTATTGGCCACATAGGGGCGAAAGAAGGCGCACTTTTTGAAGTAGCCAGAGACCTCACTATAGAGGTGTCCCGCCTGTTCCTTGCCGGTGGCAACCGATGCAATGTGAATCCTGTTGGCAGCGGGTAGGCCATAATACGCCTGTGGATCCCCCATGCTCAATAGCTTGTACGTCTCATATGCTGCGATACATGCAGCCATTTCGGTCTTGCCAGAACGACGCCCTAGAGCCAAGACCATCTCTCGGCGTTGTTCCCCTTCTTTGACTTCCCGGATGTTACTTCGCCCATTGTCATAGAGGTAACGAAGGTACTCGGCCTCCGTCATCATAGTGATGCTTTCGCAACGCCAGCTATCGGGTACAGGGACACTCCGATTGCGAGTGTCCAAAGGAATACCATAAGCTGCCTTAAGGATGATTCTCTGGACCGGATAGAGCCACTGTGGATCCCCGGGGGGTCCAAGTCCCCACTCTGACTCAACGAATTCGATGATGTTGGCGACCTTGTTCTTCCCAGGTATCTGTTGTGCGCTGCTCTCCGGTGTTGCTTGCCTGACTAGGTCGCCTAAGATTCCCATCCCGAGTTATGCCCCCTTGACCTTGATATGCAGTCGTTCTTCCCAGGAATCGTCCATAACTTGCGCTAGTTCCTGCAAAACATCATCTTGTCGGATTGGGGGGATACCAGACCGATCCATGGCCCCCTTGAACGCCCCTATAAGCTCCCCGATAAACGCCTTGGTTGGGGCAGACGATGCACATAGGTCAACCCAACACCCCTTCCCGGACTTGAAGAAGTCTTCGACCACCTTACCCAGTACTATCGCTCTATCGGGGGTCACCTATACCTCCCGTACCTTGTTCTGAATCTCGGCCTTCAAGTCCGTCTCCCAGCCATCGTCCATAATGTCCGATAGCCGATTCATCACCCTTTGAATCACCTTGTCGCCAAGATTGGCCCCAAGCATAGCTGATTTAAAGGCTTCCACTGTCCTTCTGAAAAACACCTTGAATGCAGGAGAATCCAAGTCAAGTGTCGAAGCCTCCGAATCGCAGAAAGCACTGATTATGCCCCTAAAATCCCCCACCACTTTTTCCAATGCCATCACCTTGTCAGTAGTCATCTTCACACCCCTCGTACCTTGTTTCGAATCTTGGCCTTCAAGTCCGTCTCCCAGCCATCGTCCATAATGTCCGATAGCCGATTCATCACCACTGCCGCCTGTTCATCCTTGATGTTAGAACTGTCTAACGACCCCCTGAAAGCCTCCAACATCTCTTTGAAAAACACCTTGAATGCGGGGGAGTCCAAATCGAGTGTAGATGCTTCCAGAGCCGCCTTACGTTTCAACCAAAGATTCCCTATTTCCTCCAAAGAACGAATCAGCTTGACTGCATACTCTAGGGTAGTCCCCCCATCCTTCTTGATCGAATCTCGTTCCTTTGATATCCCCTCGATTTCATCTGCCAACATCCCCATCGCCTTGTCGATGATCAGAGATGAGTCCGGGTTGGTAGTCACAAGGGTTGAAAGCTTTTGCTTTGGAACCGCATCAGACGGAATGACCTTCCTGCTACCCTTTTTTCGCCCCAGCTTCCCTTTCATCACAATTGGCTGCCCATCTGTCCTATAGGCCATGGTATCCGACCGACAGACATCCGCTATCTCCTTCCAACGAAGCCCACCATCTGCTTCCCAGACTTTAACTCGGATCACATCTGGGGGGAGGTTCTTAACTATGTCCAGTATGTTGGTTGTAGTATCCACGGGAATCTTCACCTCACGCCTTTACTGTACCACGCCGTAAAGTCTAGTGTCAAAGGTGGGTTAGGGGATAACATATAAAGTACAGGATTAGAAAATGCTGGTTGGTGCCCCTATTGTAGGGGTCCCAGCCGTCAGGAACCCTGTCAAAGGGGCAAGCACAAGATTGACCAACGTCCCCCTATGGGACACTGAGAAAGGAATCAAGCCACTCCCCACACCCCCCGGGCCATTTACGGAAACTACCCCAAGAGCCGCCGAAGTGGTTGCGAACCCAGTGATATTACGGATGATGTTTCGGATAGCTGTCGCCGTCGTTCCTATCGTGGGTGTGGGCCATGCGGCCAAAGCCTGAATCGATGGGGCCTGAGATATCTCGATAGTGATATCCCCGATAGTCAAGTAAACAAACCCGGTGCTGAAATCCACGTCCCCAAAGCCCGAATTGTCTTGAACTGTTATCGTTCCTGTGGAAGCCGTCACAACACCTGTAGTCAGTCCAATAACGGATGTGTTGTCCGACACAGAGAACGTCTGGGAACGAATAGACTTCCGCCAGGAACCGCTAGAATGGGGGTGCCCTATGGATTTACTGGGATCCCCCCCAAATCGTCCGCTAGCCACCAATTTGGTGAACGGCGGGGTATTCCTGATAGTCTTCATCGGTCTACTCCTTTATCCCCGAACCAGATGTCCTCAAGGGATGCTGTCTTCGCACTCAATGCGGGGGTAATGGATGCCACGAACTTCTTGAAAAAGGCAGAGATCATCAGTTCTGTTGTCTTGAATTCCTTGGTGTATGCTCCGAAGAGCATCGCCCGCACGAAACTTTTCATGCGTTTGAGCCATGAATCCGCTTTCTTGTCCCGGACATTTTGGACGGCTCTGGTGAAAGTCTCGAAACTAGCTAACGTGGGGGCACCCTTAGCAATGGAAACCAACACATTCACATCTGTCTTCTCCGGTCGGTGCTCTGCCCAATCCTTGACCAGTACGGCCCACATAGCGGACTCACGATCAAAGGCGCCCGCTGCTGTCTTGCTGGCGACCTTGGTGTCGTATAAGACCACATCAGAAGTGGGACCATTCCCCCGCTGGCCCAACAAATAGATATGCCCCTCATGGGCATCTGCTAGGCCCTCGATAAAATTCCTGAGTCCCGGAGTCATTTCATCAAGGTCCAGGCGTTTGATCCCGTCGAGTAGGACCCCCTCCAGAGCCACCCCCCTAGCAACGTCTTCTGTGATAGGAGATACAGCCGCTAACATCTTGAACGTCCGACTTGCCGAGTCTGTGGCCGCTACAGTATCATTACCAAACAGCCCTATGGCCTTCTCAGCAATACTGTCAATCTCCTTCTGAACAT
>Ga0208375_1001493_pt1 | contig 26010 bp, 39 predicted proteins | sample RifOxyD1_FD_184038 | JGI IMG/M metagenome (GOLD analysis project Ga0208375, IMG submission 184038) | Soil microbial communities from Rifle, Colorado - Rifle Oxygen_injection D1 (SPAdes) | ecosystem: Environmental > Terrestrial > Deep subsurface > Rock core/Sediment | place: Rifle, Colorado...
CAATCTCAGCGCGCCGGGCATCCCGGCAGGGCCTTTTGCCAGAATGATCGAAGAACACGGCGTAATCGTCGCAACCGGCTCGGCCTGTGAGTCCGGCAAGGTGTCTTCTGACCCCGTCCTGGACGCAATGGGACTTGAGCCGGCAATCAGCTCGTCCGCAATACGCATAAGTTTCTCGCATCTCAATACCGCCGGGGAGATCGACCGGCTCTCCGATGCCATCAAACAGTCCCTTGAAACACTTTCTTCTTCATTGCCTGGAAGGCGGCAGCGGTGAGCCGGCGGGTATTTCTGCTCCGTTATCACGAAATCGCCCTCAAGGGCGCCAACCGCAAATGGTTTGAAAACCGTCTTGCCATCAATGCCCGCAAACTTCTTGAACGCGAACTCGGAAAAAACCACGAAGCGCATGACCTGATAATGGAACAACTCCGCGGGCGCATTGTAATCCGCGCAGATTTCACCGACGCCGAAACAACAGCTGCCGTGACGGCCCTGAAAAGGTTGTTCGGCATGTCAAGCTTCAGTGAAATGATTCCCGTAAAGACCGATCTTGCGCTAATCACTTCTGCCGCCAAACGCGAAGCACTCCGCTGGTTTGACGCCCATGGTACGCCCCGCACTTTCCGCGTGTTTACACGCAGAAGCGACAAGGCGCTCCCTCTCACCTCCATGGAAATAGACAGGGAAGTCGGCGGCAGAATCAAACTGGAGCACCCGTCCCTGACCGTGGATCTTGACAACCCGGATTTCACACTCGGCATCGAGCTCCGCGATGGCGAGTCCTTCATCTGGACCCAAAAGCATCCCGGACCCGGAGGATTGCCGGTCGGCACTTCCGGCCATCTTTTGTGCCTGTTGTCGGGCGGCATTGATTCGCCTGTTGCGGCCATCATGGCCCTCAAGCGCGGCGCAACAGTCAGTTTTGTTCATTTTGACGGTCAGCCCTTTACCGGTCCGGAAGCCACAGACAAAGTACAAGAGCTCGCCAAAGCCATAAACAGGTTCCAGCCGAATCCGCAACCGGTCCATGTCGTCCCCTTCGGACGCATCCAGGAAAAAATCGCCAGCGTCACCAATCCCCGCATGCGTACGCTGCTTTACAGGCGCATGATGATGAGAATCGCATCCCGCATCGCATGGCGTGAAAAGGCGCGATGTCTCTTAACCGGAGAGAGTCTTGGCCAGGTTGCCAGTCAGACACTCGATAATATCATTGCGGTTGATGAAGCCGCCGGGGTTCCGGTTCTTAGACCGCTGCTTGCCTTTGACAAGGATGAGATTATTGAGCGGGCAGAAAAATTCGGCACTTTTGCTATTTCAATCCAGCCTGCCACGGACTGCTGCACCCTGTTTGCCGACAAGCATCCCTCAATCAACTCAAATCTTGATTCACTGCTGGAGCAGGAAAAACTTTTTCCTTTTGACGCAATGGTCAGCGAAGCCCTACACTCTACTTTGTGAGCCAGCCCGACACCAGCAACCAAGCGGAAGATATCGTCCGGCAAACCGTCGACCGTTATGGCGACCTGCTTTTTGACCTGTGCGCAACAGTGCTCTGGAGCCAGTCCAATGCCCGCGCTGCCATCCGCGTGATAATCCGGGAAATCAAGAAAAGCCGTCCCGCCAATAAATATGTGCTCAATGAACGGGCATGGGTCTTTCATATTGCCTATAAGCATCTTATGAAAATGGCCAAAAAACTCGGCAGACGTCTCACCCCCTCCGAGCAGATCATGCTCGATGCGGGTCTCCCGCCAGAAGCCAGGCTTTCCAGATTCGATTCATACTTTCACCGTCTTCCAGCCGAATCGCAGGCCCTGCTTCTCATGAAGGACAAATACGGTTTTGACTTCAAGGAAATCGCGGCCATCATGTCCTGTCCGCTGGACAGTGTCAGGCTCCAGCGGCAGCAGGCGCTTGGAGCGCTGGCCGGACTAATCTGGAGCAACAAATGAATTGCAGCGATATTTTCAAACATTCGCCCGGAATTCTTGACGGCACCATCGAACCCGACATGGCGAAACTTGCAGCGGATCACCTCAAATCCTGCAAACAATGCAATCTTTATATTACGCGCATCAAGGCTGTCGCCGCCGCTGTTGCCGACACGCCAAGAACAAGCATGCCGGATGACATCAAAAAAACGCCGCTTTCGTTCTCCATTCCCAAGGAAGGATGGCAACTGAGCCGGTCAAGATGGGAGCGCGCACCCTGGTTTCTGCGCACCGGCGTTGAAGGAATCGGCATCGCACTTGCCGTAATGATCGTCGTAGCGATGGTTCCCAGGCTGAGATCCATTTACGAACACAACATGGAAAAAAGACTTGATGCTTTCAACCTGGAAAACATGCTGCCCGGTGAAGCCGGTCAGTCAACGGCGACAATCCCGCTCGGGCGCGGAAAATCCGCAGAAGGTGAATCACAATCGGATGAATTCCAGGATGAATATACCGCTGAAGACAATACCACGCAGGATGAATATGACCAGGCCACCGGCCCCGACATCAGGGTGGGGGAATCGGAAATCTGGCGCTTCATCCTGAGAACCGACAGCCCTCACGAGGTCAGAACAAAAGTTGTTCAAACACTTTCCAGCCTTGGAATACCAAAGGACACAGCGCGGCTGGGCGGGACCGAAGCTCCTGGTGGCATCCAGTTTGATCTCGTGGTTTCCAAACACATTGTTTCAGGGCTGAAAAACCATCTCCAGAAAATGTCTGGCAATACGTCGCACAGCCAGAATCAGCAACAGGATAAAAACAGTTCAAGTGAAAAATTCACCTGGTACAAGAACAAATCCCGCAAACCCCTGCCTCATGGCAAGGTACGCATAGTGATCTGGCTCTCGCAAACCTGAAAAACCAGGCAATCTCAGCTGCTGCTGCCACCAGTTTTGCTGCCGCCGCCGCCAGCTGACGGGGCCTTGCGGCCCGCCCCACCGGTCTTGGCCTGGTGTTGCTTGCCGGCTTGCGCATTAATTTTTGACTTGGACGAAAACAATCGCCGGAACTTGTTGAACGTATCCTTGGGACCGGGGGCCTGCGCATCAGGGTGCCCGCCTTCGGCCGCGTCTTTTCCGGCTTTTTTATCGTCCTTGCGCTTTCGCTTGCGATCTATAAGAGGATGATCAACCATCTCTATGAGGGCCATCTCTGCCGAATCCCCCCAGCGACGGTCCGACATGCGAAGCACGCGTGTATAACCGCCGGCACGGGTCTTGTACCGGTCAGCAAGAGTCGTAAAGAGCTTTTTTACAACATCATCACACCGTGTTCTGTCAAAGGCCAGACGACGTGCGTGATGAGTCCCTGTCTTGCCAAGAGTAACCAGACGGTCAATCACCCGCCGGACCTCTTTTGCCTTTTGCACGGTTGTTATGACCCGCTCCTTGTCTATGACCGAGTTGGCCAGATTACGGAACATCGCCAGCCTATGCGAAGTATTGCGACCGAACTTGCGGCCATCTACACCATGTCTCATAAATCACTCCCTGAAGGCATTAATCCTCGATGTCATCGCCTTCGTCATCATCCTCTGCCCCGCCATCCTTCTGGCGATCGCTCATGATCTTGTTTTCGTCCACATCCGAATCAGCCGGTTTCGGCGGCTGCGTCGGCGGAACAAAACCATCGAGCTTCATCCCAAGGTTGAGACCCATCTCCACCAGGATATCCTTGATCTCGTTCAAGGACTTGCGACCGAAATTCTTGGTCTTGAGCATTTCGGCTTCAGTCTTCTGAACAAGCTCGTAGATGTATTTGATGTTGGCATTCTGCAGACAATTTGCCGAACGGACAGAAAGCTCCAGTTCTTCAACCGAACGATAGAGATTCGGATTGAACTGCGCAGGACCCTCTTCCTTGGTCTGAACCACCGGCTCCGGCTCCTCTTCAAAGTTGAGAAACACTGAAAGCTGGTCTTTCAAGATTTTTGAGCCAAGCGAAACCGCGTCCTCCGGCTGGATGGAACCGTCCGTCCAAACCTCAAATGTAAGCTTGTCGTAGTCGGTTCTCTGTCCGACGCGGCTTTGTGTAACGCTGTAATTAACCCGCTTGATGGGCGAGAAAAAACTGTCCACCGGAATCCAGCCGATCGGCATGTCTTCCGTCTTGTTGTTCTCAGCCGGAACATATCCGCGGCCGCGATTGACCTTGATTTCAGCGCGGAATTTTCCGCCCTTGCCAAGAGTGGCGACCGTCTGCTGCGGATTGAGAACGTGGATGTTCTCCGGACAAACAATATCCGCCGCAGTAATCGTGCATGGCCCGGTCTTGTCGATTGCCACCATAACGCTCTCGGCGTGCATCTTGAAACGCACTTCCTTGAGATTAAGAATGATCTCAGCCACATCTTCGGTCACGTCATGCATGGGGGTGAACTCATGAAGTACGCCCTCAATCTTGATCGCAGTCACCGAAGCTCCCTGAAGCGACGAAAGAAGCACGCGCCTCAGTGAATTGCCAAGAGTAAGCCCGAAACCGCGTTCAAGCGGTTTGGCTACAAACTTGCCATAAATCACCGAAAGTGAATCCTTGTCGACGTCAAGCGCCTTTGGTTTGATCAGATCCCGCCAGTTTTTTTCCAACATTGCATATCTCCTGCCGCTGCCTCGCCGGTCTTCCATGCTCCGGCCATGCGGAAGCTTACAGTTAAACAAGGGGTCACGGGAGCCCGCCGGCATCATGCCAGGCCTGACGTCATATTGACGCCAGTGCTCCTGCCCCGCCTCACAAAATCACTTCGAATACAACTCTACAACAAGCCTTTCTTCCATTGGCGCCGTCAGATCGTCACGCGATGGAAGATCCCTGATCCTCGACTTGAAAGATGCAGAGTCAAGCTCCAGCCACTGCGGAATTTCCCTGCGCTTGACGGCCTCGAGCGCAGCGGCAATTTTAACCTTGCTGCGACTCTTGTCACGCACTTCTACAACATCACCTTTTTTTACTAAAAATGATGGAATATCCACACGCTTTCCGTTCACGTTGAAGTGCCCGTGTTTTACGAGCTGCCGCGCCTCAGTGCGCGAATTGGCAAACCCGCTCCTGTAGGTTACGTTATCAAGCCTTCGCTCAAGCATTGTAAGAAGATTAGAGCCGGTAATGCCCTTCATCTGCTCGGCCTTTTCAAACAGATTGCGGAACTGCCGTTCAAGCAGCCCATACATCCTCTTTATCTTCTGTTTCTCTCGAAGCTGAAGACCGTACTCTGAAAACTTGATCCTGCCCTGTCCGTGCTGGCCTGGCGGATAACCCCTGCGCTCGAAGGCGCATTTATCCGTGTAACAACGATCACCCTTCATGAAGAGTTTCTGATTTTCCCTGCGGCAGATCCTGCACACCGAACCCTGCTTGCGCGCCATGGTCAGACCCTCCTTCTTTTCGGAGGACGACAGCCGTTGTGCGGAATGGGCGTCACATCCTCTATGTAAGAAATCCTGAGCCCTGCGGCCGAAAGCGCCCTGAGCGCGGACTCACGGCCCGCGCCGGGACCGCTAACAAAAACCTGTACCGAACGCATTCCATTTTCAACCGCCTTGCGCGCAGAATCCTCGGCGGCAACCTGGGCCGCAAACGGCGTGTTTTTCCGCGATCCGCGGAACCCCTTGCCGCCGGCGCTGGACCAGCAAATCGCGTTTCCAACCTGGTCCGTAAATGTCACAACCGTATTATTAAATGATGAAAGTATATAAACATTGCCATTGGCAACATTCTTCTTGCCCTTCTTCACTTTTTTAACGGCAGCGGCATCGCCGGCCTTGGCTGCATCATCAGGGGCGGCCGCTGGTGCGGCGGCCTTCTTTGATTCTTTTTCTGTTTTTGGTGTTTCCTGTTTTTCCTGTTCTGACATATTACATCCAGCCTTACTTCATCGCCTTGATGGATTTCTTGCCCGCAATTGCAATAGCCCTGCCCTTGCGCGTACGAGCGTTGGAATGCGTTCGCTGTCCCCTGACGGGAAGACCCTTGCGATGCCGGCTGCCGCGGTAACAGCCAAGATCCACAAGACGCTTTATGTTCATGCTGACGTCGCGCCTCAGATCGCCTTCCACTTTATGTTTATGGTCGATGATTTCACGGATTTTCGCCACTTCGGTCTCATCGAGCGATTCTGATTTCCTGTTGAGATCAATATTGACCTCGTTCAGGATCCTTCTGGAAGTGGAGCGCCCGATCCCATAGATATATGTGAGCGCAACTTCAATCCTCTTGTTTCGCGGCAGATCTACACCTGCAATGCGTGCCACTTGCTACCTTCCTTTCACTAACCCTGGCGCTGTTTGTGGCGCGGATTATCACAAATAACCCTGACCACGCCCTTGCGCTTGATGATTTTACATTTATCGCAAATCTTTTTAACGGAAGCCCGGACCTTCATCTTTTTTTCCTCTTCCGGCCCCAGATCATTTCACGCGGTAGGTAATCCTGCCACGAGTCAGATCATAAGGCGACATTTCTACCGTCACTTTGTCCCCGGGCAGAATCTTGATGTAATGCATCCGCATCTTGCCCGAAATATGTGCCAGTATCTTGTGACCGTTCGGCAGTTCAACCTTGAACATCGCGTTTGGAAGCGGCTCAAGAACCACTCCCTCAACCTGAATCGCATCTTCCTTGCTCATCCCGTATTTACCTGACAGTCAAAATCTCCGGACCATCCGGAGTTATGGCAACCGTATGCTCAAAATGAGCAGAAAGCGAATGATCCTCAGTGACGGCCGTCCAGCCGTCATCAAGGACTTTCACTTTGTGATTGCCCGCGTTGATCATTGGCTCAATCGCAAGCACCATACCTGCCTTGAGCTTCTGGCCTTTTCCTTTGACACCTACATTCGGAACCTGAGGTTCCTCATGAAGCGCCCTGCCAATACCATGACCGACGAATTCCCTTACCACGCTATAACCTAAGCCTTCAACATAATTCTGAATGGCATAGCCTATATCAAGGAGGTGATTACCCTCCCGACACTCGGAAATGCCCTTATACAGGCTTTCATTGGTTGCCTCCATGAGTTTTCGGGCCCCCTCAGATATCGTGCCAATACCGACAGTGCAGGCCGCATCACCGTACCATCCGTCCTGAATAACCCCGAAATCAAGGCCCACAATGTCGCCGTTACATAATGTCCGTTTATGGCTTGGAATACCGTGTATGATCTCATCATTGACCGAAATACAAACACAAGCCGGAAAGCTGTTGTATCCCTTGAAAGCCGGAACCACTTTCAGTTCTTTACACCGTTTTTCGGCAAATTTATTGATTTCTCCAGTGGTTATGCCCGGAGCGGACAAGCGAGCCATCTCATCAAGAATCAGCGCCACGGTCCGGCACGCAGCACGCATTTTTTCGATCTCATGTTCTGACTTGAGGATTATCATCCAGGCTCCCAAGCGCCGCCAAAGGCGCCTATGATAAAGCCTTTATGAGCGATTCATAAACAGTATCGGGTTGCACGGACGCATCCAGCTCGCGCAATTTGCCCTGTTTGCGATAGTAGCCAACCAGCGGGGCCGTCTGCTGATGGTAGACCTCCAAACGCTTTGAAATCACCGCTGTCTTGTCATCATCCCGTTGAACAAGCATTTCGCCACATTTGTCACAAATGCCATCTCTTGACGGTCTGGTGAATTCTACATGATACATGGAACCGCACTTCAGACAGGTCCTGCGCCCCGAAAGCCTGCGCACCAATTCATTGTCTTTTACGTCGAAAAGGACCACGCGTTCCACTTTACGCCCCTGCTCAAGCAACATTTTATCCAAAGCTTCGGCCTGCGGTATCGTTCTTGGAAAACCATCGAGCATGAAACCGCTCTGGCAGTCGCCGGATTCTATCCGCTCGGAAATCAACCCGATGACAACCGAATCAGGAACAAGCTGCCCCTTGTCCATGAAAGACTTCGCTTCAAGCCCCAGACTTGTACCGTTGCTGATCGCGCTCCTAAGCATGTCGCCCGTCGAAAGCTGCGGCCATCCGCGCTCGCCGACAAGTCTCTTCGCCTGCGTTCCCTTGCCGGAGCCTGGAGGCCCCAGAAATATCATGATCATCAGCTGCCGTACCTTCCCTTGAGACGCGTGTGTTTCATGAAGCCTTCATAATTGCGCGTGAGAAGGAATGTTTCAATCTGTGCAACCGTATCAAGTGCCACGCCGACAAGAATCAGGACGCTTGTGCCACCGAAATAAAACGGGACATTGAGATTCTGCGTAAGAAGCGAAGGTAACACGCAAATAAGCGAAATATAAACGGCGCCTCCAAGTGTAACCCTCGAAAGTACGAAATCAATATACTGCGCTGTCGGCGGCCCCGGACGTATGCCCGGAATGAATCCGCCGTATTTTTTCAGATTTTCTGCCACATCGTCGGTCTTGAATGTAACTGCCGTATAAAAATAGCAGAAAAACACGATGAGACCGACAAAAATCATCTCATACAAAAGCGCGCCCGGCGTAAGCTGAGCGGCAAATTGCTGAACAATTTTTGAAGGAAAAAATGTTGCAAAAGTGGCTGGAAACATGATGAGCGACGAAGCGAATATGGGCGGAATTACGCCCGAAGTATTGACCTTGAGCGGAAGATGAGTGTTCTGCCCGCCATACACCTTCCGGCCCACGATACGCTTTGCATATTGAACCGGAATTTTTCTGGATCCCCGTTCGACGAAAATAATCACAAAAAAGGTAACAATTACGATGGCAAGAACAATAAGCAGCTTGAAAAAACTGAACTCACCGGATCTATAAAGACCCATCGTGCTTCCGATTCCGCTCGGAATCCTCGCGGCAATACCCGCAAAAATCAAAAGCGAAATGCCATTGCCGATTCCGCGTTCGCTCATCTGCTCGCCGACCCACATCAAAAATATGGTGCCCGCAGTAAGCGTGATCGCGGTCATGATCTTGAACCCCATGCCGGGGTGCAAAACCACCGGCGGGTTGCTGTACTGCTCCAGACCTGCCGCGATGCCGTATCCCTGGATAAGGCAAAGAAGCACGGTTCCATATCGCGTGTATTGCGTGATTTTCTTGCGACCCTGGTCGCCTTCCTTCTGAAGATCATGCAAATAAGGCCATACAACCGTAAGCAACTGAAAAATGATCGAGCTGCTGATGTATGGCATCACGCCAAGCGCAAAAATACTGAACCGCTCCAGTGCTCCACCACTGAAGAGGTTGAACCAGCCGAAAATAGTCCCTTTCATGCTGGCAAATACCTGGGTCAAAGCCGCGCCGTCAACTCCCGGCGTCGGAATGTGCACTCCAACGCGGTAAACCGCAAGCATGAGAAGCGTGAAGATGATACGCTTGCGAAGTTCCGCTATCTTAACCAGTCCTGCTAAGCCTGACATCTGAGTGTGGCCCCCTTGTAGAATTTCAAAAAATTATTTTGCGGCCTGTTTTTCCGCTTTTTTTTCAGTTTTTTTCGCGCGCTTGAACCTGGGCGGCCTGATGATCTCGACCTTGCCTCCGGCTGCTTCAATTTTTTTCACGGCCGAAGCACTGACCCTGTGTGCTTTCACAATAAGCGCCTTCTTGGTCTCCCCGCCTCCAAGAACGGAAAGTTTTTCGTGGCGTCCCTTGATGAATCCGCCTTTTTCAAGCGCATCAAGCGTGACTTCTCCGCCCTTGGAAAAATCAAAGGTATCGAGATCGCCAATATTGACTATTGCGGTAATCCTGCGGGCAAAATTATTGAAGCCGCGCTTTGGCACCCGCCGGTAAAGCGGCATCTGGCCGCCTTCAAATCCCGGACGGACGCTGCCGCCGCTTCTTGCGAGTTGGCCCTTGTCGCCCTTGCCAGACGTCACTCCGTGTCCGGAACCTGAACCGCGCCCCAGCCTTTTCTTTGATTTTGTCGCACCCGGATGTGCCTTGATATTATTAAGCTGCAACATAAACTACCTCGTTTCGGATACCACTTCGACCAGATGAAGGACTTTTTTTATCATCCCCCTGACCGATGGCGTATTCTCCAGGGTGCGCTCCTGATGCCTCCGCTTGAGGCCCAGGCCGCACACCGTGGCTCTCTGATCGGGATTGCATGAAATCGTGCCCCGCTTGAGCCTTATGGTTATCATCTTCTTTGACTGAGCCATGGCGTGTTCTCCTCTTTATTCCCGCCTTACGCGAACATCTCCGGCACGGTCTTGCCGCGCGCGGCCGCGATGTCACTGAAACTTCTTAGCTGCTTGATGGCCTCGATCGTGGCCCTGACAACATTATGCGGATTATCGCGCCTTAATGATTTGGTAAGAATGTTTTTGACGCCGGCAACTTCCAGAATCGCACGGACTGATGAACTTGCGATAATGCCCGTTCCTTCGGGTGCGGGCTTCATCAGGATCTGACTTGCACCGAAACGCCCCTTGACCTCATGCGGAATGGTGTGACCCTCCATCGGAACCCTCAATAGATTCTTGCGGGCCTGCTTGCTCGCCTTCTTGATCGCCTCCGGAACCTCTCCAGCCTTGCCCAACCCCACGCCGAACTGTCCCTTTTTGTCACCGACAACAACAATGGCGGCAAAACTGAATCTGCGGCCGCCCTTGACCACCTTGGCGCAACGGTTGATATGTATAACCCTGTCCTCAAATTCACTTTCTTCCTGGCGTCCTGATTGCTTCGAAAATGCCATTATATCTCCCTTCAGAATTTCAATCCGGCTTCACGGGCGGCATCGGCCAGTGCCTTGAGCCTGCCATGATACAGATACCCGCTGCGATCAAACACGATCTTGCTGATGTTTTTGGCAAGTGCGCGCTTTGCCACCAAGGCACCAAGTTTTTTTGCGCCTTCCATGTTTGCGCTGTCCTTGCCACCCTTCATTGCCTCTTCGATCGTAGAAGCCGACACCAAGGTGTGTCCTTTCACGTCATCAACAAGCTGGACATATATCTGCTTGTTGGAACGGAAAACGGACATGCGTGGACGCTCCAGATTTCCCTCGACACGAGACCTGATGCGAAGCTTGCGCTTGAACCGCACCGTCTGTTTCTGGCATGTCTTTTTTCGGATTTTTGTTGCCATTTTAACCTCCGGAAGCTTTCGTTACGCCGATGTCTTGGCGCCTGCGGCTGCCTTGCCCTGTTTGCGGATGATATGCTCATTCGTATATCTGATCCCCTTGCCTTGATAGGGTTCGGGTTCCCTGAACGAACGAACCTTCGCCGCCACCATGCCAACCTGCATCTTGTCGGCACCAGAAAGGACGATATGCGTGTTGTTCTCGACCTTGGCCGTAATGCCAGTGGGCATCTCATATTCGATCGGGTGTGAATATCCCACCATAAGCGTAAGCGTGCTACCCTTGGTTGCCGCCTTGAATCCTACGCCCACGATATCCAGCTCTCGCGTGAACCCGACATGAGCGCCATGAACCATGTTCTGGATCATGGTGCGTGTCATTCCATGCAGAGCCGCCGCATTTTCGGCCTTGGCCTCATCACGCGTGACAAGAATAGATCCATCCTTGACCATGACATCAACACCAAGCGGCAATCTGTATGAAAGTTTGCCTTTCGGCCCCTCGACCTTCACCACGCCGTCTTTGACTTCAACTTTAACGCCCTGGAGAATCCTCACAGGGACTTTTCCTACGCGTGACATATCACCAGACCTCGCAAAGTATCTCGCCGCCGACCTTCTGGGCGAGGGCCTTCTGCCCGCTCATCACGCCTTTGGACGTCGAAACAATGGCGATACCCGCGCCGCCAAGCGGCTTGGGCATGTTGTCATATCCGGTGTAACGCCTGAGACCCGGGCAGCTTATGCGCTTCACCCCCCTGATCACGCTCTCGCCGGATGTTGAATATTTCAGATACACCTTGATGACCGGCTTGCCTTCGTCGCGCTGCAAGCGGAAATTCTTGATGTACCCCTCATCCTTCAATACGCGAACGATGTTGGCCTTGAGACGCGAAGCTGGAACTTCGAGTTTCTCATGTTTTTCCTTCGCCGCATTGCGGATTCTTGTAAGTAAATCTGCCACGGGATCTGTCATGCTCATAAATTCATCCCTTCAAATTACCAGCTCGACTTTACCACTCCCGGCAGCAGACCCTTGAGGGCCAGGCCGCGGAAGCAAAGCCTGCACATGTTGAACTTGCGCATATACGCTCTCGCACGTCCACACAGTGGACAGCGGTTGCGCACCCGCGTCTTGAACTTCATTTTTTTTCCGATCTTGTTAAGCTTGTTCAGCGTAGACAAACGTCATCTCCTTCTTATTTCCTGAACGGCATGCCGAGTTCCGCAAGCACCGCCCGGGCATGTTCGTTGTTCCCTGCACTTGTCTGGATCGTGACCGTCAATCCCTTGATCTTGTCGATCCTGTCGTAATTGATCTCGGGAAAAATAATCTGTTCCTTGATTCCAAGTGAATAATTTCCGCGCCCGTCGAATGACTTCGGATTCACGCCCTTGAAGTCACGAACGCGCGGAAGAGCCACATTCATGAGCCGGTCCAGGAATTCGTACATCCTTGCACGCCTGAGCGTCACCATCACTCCAAGAGCAATCCCCTGCCTGACCTTGAAAGTCGCAATCGACTTGCGGGCACGCGTAAGAACCGGTTTTTGTCCGGTTATCGCCATGATCTCCTCAAGCGTACTGTCAAGAAGCTTTGGATTGCCGACCGCATCCTTGACGGCGCAGTTGATGACAACCTTCTTGAGGCGCGGAACCTGCATCGGATTCTTGAGCCCAAGCTGCTTTGTAATCGCCGGAACCACCTTGGTATCATAAAGAACCTTGAGCCGCGGCGTCTTTGCCGGTGAAACCCTGGTTTCGCCCTTGGCCGCGATCTTGACCGCTCCTGCAGCCTCTGTCTTTCCGGCCTTCCCACGCCCTTTGGCCTCCGTCTTGGCGCGCTTCTCGTCAGATTTGGCTTGCGCCGCCATTGGATCCGAAGTCAAACCGCTCTCCTTTTTTGGAGCCTTCTTTTTTGTTTCCTTGTCGTCGGCTTTCTTGTCTGTCTTGTCAGCTGTCATGACCACTACTCCTTACACCGTCGCAAGCGTCGTACCGCAACGCTTGCAAACGCGCACTCTTGACGGTCCGGAACCGGCGCCTTTTTTGGCGACCTTTTTCTCGACCGTTTTCTTGCCGTGCCTGACACCCTTGTTGCACTTCTGGCAGAACAGAAGAACATTCGAATAGTGTATCGGCGCTTCCTTGTCGACCACGCCCCCTTGCGGGTTCTTCTGGTTGGGCTTCACATGGCGTTTGACCATGTTCAGCTTCTCGACATAGATTTTCATGTTTCTGCAATCCACACGCAACACCTTGCCGGTCTTGCCCTTCTCGCGGCCATTCATGATCTGCACGGTGTCGTTCTTGCGGATACCGAGTTTTACCTGTGTTTTATTTTGCATACCTGCCTCACAAAACCTCTGGCGCAAGCGAGATGATCTTCATGAACGCCCTTGCCCTGAGTTCCCTTGCCACCGGTCCGAAAATGCGCGTTCCGATCGGTTCGTTCTGCGCATTGATAAGAACCGCGGAATTCGTGTCAAACCGGATGTATGTTCCGTCGTTGCGGTTGATTTCCTTCCTTGTTCTCACAATAACCGCCTTCAGAATGTCACCCTTTTTTACTTTTGCGTTTGGAATCGCATCCTTCACGGTAACAACGATGATATCGCCGACAGAAGCATAGCGGCGTTTGCTGCCGCCCAAAACCTTTACGCACATTACACACTTGGCGCCTGAATTGTCAGCAACGTCAAGCCGTGTTTGCATCTGGATCATATAATCCTCCCGGACGCCTCAAACGGCGACCTCTTGAACTGTATTGCCCTTGCGCACTATCTGGCGAAGCACCCAGCGTTTCTCGCGACTGAGGGGCCGGGATTCAACGATCGAGACAAGATCCCCCGTCTTGGCTTCATTCTTCTCGTCGTGAACCTTGAACTTGCGCGAAACCTTGACATACTTCTTGTACAGCGCATGCCGCACCTTGTGATCGATTTTGACCACAACGGTCTTATGCATCTTGTCACTGACAACCGTTCCGACGATCATCCTGCGCCTGTGCATTGCATCGCGGGTATCAACCGGTTTTGCCTGTGCTGCAGGATTCGCCGCCTGTACTGCGGTGTGTTCGGTACGCGCCGGGCGCTGGCGGCGCTGCACGGGCTGTTTCGGATTTTTCTTTTCTGGTGTCATAATCTCCTCACTTGTTTCCTGCCGGCGCCGGTATCTGACGCGACAAAAGCATCTTCATGCGCGCCACATCCTTGCGCATCTTCCAGAAGCTGGTCTTGTTGTCGAGCTGTCCGGTCATCTTCTTGAGCCTTGCCTGAAAGATATCCGCTTCAAGCTGCCTGAGCTTTGCAACAAGCTCATCCTTTGAAAGATTCTTGATCTCCTTGTTATAATGTTTCGTTGCCATACATCACCCCTGTGGAGCCGCTGTTTTAGTCTGAGGATTCAACCCGGTCTTGGCTATCGGCTTGCAATGGATCGGAAGCTTGTGATTGGCAAGCTTGAGCGCCTCAAAAGCCTCTTCTCTCGTAATATCCGACATCTCGAAGATGATCCTGCCGGGCTTTATAACCGCCGCCCATTCCTCGACGTTGCCCTTGCCGGAGCCCATGCGGGTCTCGGCGGGCTTTTTGGTAATGGATTTGTCCGGGAACACGCGTATCCAGATCCTGCCGCCACGCTTCACTGAACGGGTCATCGCAACGCGGGCCGCCTCAAGCTGTTTGGACATTATTTTCCCGCACTCGGTCGCTTGAAGCCCGAATTCGCCGAAAAACAGCGTCGCGCCGCGATCGGCTCTTCCGCGCATCTTGCCTTTTTGATGTTTGCGCCATTTTACTTTCTTAGGTGCCAGCATTTTTTACTCCTCACGCCCCCTGCATTACGCGGGCTTCGGCCGCGGCCTGCTTTTTGAGCGTCTGACCTTCGCCGTGGTAAACCCACGCCTTGACACCGATGATGCCATACGATGTCTTGGCTTCCGCTGTTCCATAATCCACATTCGCACGCAGCGTATGAAGCGGAACACTGTCCTCGCTGTACCACTCGGTACGGGCGATCTCGGCCCCGCCAAGACGACCAGATACCCGGATCTTGATGCCCTTGATCCCCTGCTTGAAAGCAGAGGTCATGCATTTTTTCATTGCGCGACGGAACGCAACACGCTTTTCGAGCTGGGCGGCGACATTCTCCGCAATAAGTACCGCGTTTGATTCCGGCTTCTTGACTTCGATGATATTCAAAAATACATCGTTCTTTGAAAGTTTCTGGACCTCCGCCTTGATCTGCTCGACGCCGGCGCCCTTTTTGCCGATTACTATGCCGGGACGAGCGGTGTGAACATTGATTTTCACTTTGTTCGCAGCTCTTTCAATTTCAATTTTAGCGATGCCGGCCGCAAAAAGCTTCTCTTTGAGAAACTCCCTGAGTTTGATGTCTTCGTGCAGCAACCGCGAATAATCACGCTTTGAAAACCACCTGCTGTCCCAGGTGCGCGTTATTCCGAGCCGGAAACCTATTGGATTGACCTTCTGACCCATCTTCTACCGTCCTCTCACCGTTCAGAGAGCATAACGCTCACGTGACATGTCCGCTTGTTGATCCTGTAGGCACTGCCCTTGGCTCTCGGGCGGAACCTCTTTAAAATAGGCCCGCATCCTACAAGAAGGGTTTTTACATACAAAGTATCAACATCGACCGTGCCTTTTTTTTCAGCATTGGCGGCCGCGCTCTTGATCAAAGTCTCAAGCACTCCGGCAGTACGCTTTCTTGGCGACAACCTGAGATACGCGAGCGCATCATTGATGCCCTTGCCACGGACAGCATCGGCTACAAGGCCCATCTTCCGCGGCGTGATCCTGACAAAACTGACTTTGGCATTCATTTCCATAAACAATCTCCCCGCCTCTTACTTCGCAGGCGCGGCCGGTTTAGGAGCCGCACCGCCCGCTGTACCGGCTGGTTTTGCCCCGGCTGCCGGTGCCGCAGCACCGCCTGCCGCCGGCGCCCCGGCTGTTTCTGCGGCCTTCTTGTCGGCCGGCGTATGGCCATGGAACATGCGCGTTGGAGAAAACTCACCAAGCTTGTGACCCACCATGTTCTCAGTCACATAAACAGGAATGAATTTCTTCCCGTTGTGTACGGCAAACGTCATGCCGACAAACTCCGGCAATACGGTTGACCGGCGCGACCATGTCTTGATGACCTTGCGGTCCTGCGCCTGGCGCGCGGTTTTTACCTTTTTTACAAGGTGTTCATCGCAAAACGGACCTTTTTTGATTGAACGGGCCACGGCCTGTCTCCTTCCTTACCTTCTATGCTTGACGATAAACGCGTCAGTGCGCTTGTTGTTTCTTGTTTTATAACCCTTCGTCGGCACGCCCCACGGAGTGCGCGGATGACCGCCTCCGGACGACTTGCCCTCGCCGCCACCGTGCGGATGATCGATCGGATTCATCGAAACACCGCGGTTGGTCGGCCTGATGCCCAGCCAACGCGTGCGCCCCGCTTTTCCGATCGTAATATTTTCGTGATCGGCGTTTGAAAGCTGACCGATCGAAGCGCGGCACCTCGAATGTAGAAGCCTGATCTCACCGCTTGGCATCTTCACTTGGCAATACTCGCCCTCTTTGGCCATAAGCTGGGCATATCCGCCGGCGGAGCGCGAAATCCTTCCACCACGCCCCGGCTCCACCTCTATATTGTGGATCAAAGTGCCGGTTGGAATCACCGAAAGCGCCAGATTGTTTCCGGGCTTGATGTCCGCAGTGTCACTTGCAAGAACTGCATCCCCAACGTTGAGATTAGCCGGTGCAATAATGTATCGCTTCTCACCATCGGCATAATTCAGAAGCGCGATATACACCGTACGGTTTGGATCATATTCAATAGACGCGACTTTTGCCGGAATCTCACGCTTGTCGCGCATGAAATCAATGACCCTGTACTTGCGCTTGTGACCTCCGCCAATATGACGGACCGTAATCCTGCCATAAACATTGCGGCCACCGCTTTTTGAAAGCGCCCCCACAAGGCTGCGCGGCTTGCGCGGCTGCTTTTTCTTGGGCGTCAGCACTGAAAAATCAGCGACGTTCATGTAACGTCTGGCGGGTGTTATCGGCTTGAATGACTTTATCGGCATATTACCTCCTCACGCCTCACTTGGCCTGAAAAAGCTCGATCTTCTGGCCTTCAGCCAGCGTCACGATCGCTTTTTTCCAGTTGGGTCGCTTGAGTTCTGTGCGGCCTGAGCGTTTGATCTTGCCGTGAACGACCATGGTCCGGATTTCCCTGACCTTCACGTTGAAAAGCTTTTGCACGGCATCCTTGATCTCGTTTTTATTGGCCTGCGGGGCGACCTTGAACGCATATTTGCCGGCGATCTCGGCAAGAGCCGTGCTCTTTTCGCTGATAACCGGGCGTTGAATGACCTCATACGGACTACGCATTTGGCACCTCGCTCTTCGCGTCAACATCCGACAATCTTTTGTCAAGCGCCTCGGCGGAACGTTTGGTCATGACAAGCCATTCATTGCGGATGATGTCATAAACGTTAACGCCCTCGGTGCGAAGCATTTTAAGCCTTGCGACATTGCGCGCTGAAAGCTCAAGATTGCGATTGGCATCATCAACAAGAAGCACCTTTGAATCAAGCTGCAGGTTTTTCTTGAGGATTGTGTTGAATGTTTTTGTCTTGATATCAGCAAGCTTGAACTCGTCCACAAGCAGCAGCCTGCCGGCCTTGACCCTGTCCGAAAGTGCCGAGCGCAGTGCTCCGCGCATCATTTCCTTGGGGGTGCGTTGTGAATAATCGCGCGGCAACGGCCCGAATGTCTGTCCGCCACCGGCGATAAGCGGTGATCTTGTGGAACCACGTCTTGCGTTGCCGGTACCCTTCTGGCGGAACGGCTTGCGCCCGCCGCCACGCACCTCGGCTTTGGTCTTTGTCTTGGCCGTTCCACGCCGACGGCCCGCAAGCTGCGCTTTGATGACTTGATGAACGAGAGGCATGTTGACCTTCGCACCGAACACCTCGTCACTCAGCTTGACAGTGCCGACTTTTTTCTTTTCCTGGTTGAACAAATCAAGTGTTGGCATAATTCACCCTGCATTCTTGACTGTGCGCCGGATTGTAACAATCGAGCTGCGCGGACCCGGCACGCTGCCATTAACAAGCAGCACGCCGTTTTCCATGTCAACGCGCACAACGCGCACATTTTGTACTGTAATCTGAACATTGCCCATCTGACCGGGCATTTTTTTATTCTTGAAGCATTTGCCCGGATCGGCGCGATTGCCTATCGAGCCAAGGCTCCTGTGTGACACCGAACAGCCGTGCGTCTTGAAACCACCGGCCATGTGATAACGCTTCACGCCACCCTGATAACCCTTACCTTTGCTTCTGGAGGTAAGATCGACGTAATCGCCAGGCTTGAGAAAATCTGCCGAAAGAACCTTGCCAACAGTCAATCCGTCCAGCTTGGCGGCATCATCCATCCTGAACTCATGGAAACGGTAGAACCCGGTCGCGCCGGATTTTTTCACATGTCCCTGCTCGGCCTTCTTGGCTTTTTTTGCCTTTTTTTCAAGCACGCCCACCTGGACGGCTGCATAGCCTTCCTTGACCTTTGTCTTCACCTGCGTGATGACGTTCGGGACAAGATCAATGACCGTCACGGCCTGCACATCACCGTTTTCGTCAAAAACCTGCGTCATGCCCGCCTTGACGCCGAGTATTCCGCCACGGCCTTCGGCTAGCACTGTACGCTCACGTTCAGTTTTTTGTTCCATACCATAAGCTCCAAAAGGTGCCTTCCGGCATCGCTTTTAAACATCAGTTGTTTAGCAACTACCATCACAGCATCACCGGGTAGCATGCAACCGGATGCATTTCATGAGGGTAACCGTCAAGCCTTCTGACTTTCCACCCGGGATCAGGGCTCGCGCCCGATGCGGACGAAAGTATCAGTCAGCTTTACTATCCCACCGCAATTGGGGTGCGTCAGGACTTGATCTCAACGTCAACGCCGGCAGACAGATCGAGTTTCATAAGAGAATCAACCGTCTGCTGCGTCGGTTCAAGAATATCAAGAAGCCTTTTGTGCGTCCTGATCTCGAACTGCTCGCGAGATTTTTTATCTACATGAGGCGAACGGAGAACGCAATACTTATTAATAATGGTCGGAAGAGGAATCGGGCCTCGAACGGAAGCGCCGGTTCTCTTCGCGGTATTTACGATCTCCCAGACAGACTGGTCAAGCACCCGGTGATCAAACGCCTTGAGCTTGATTCTGATCTTGTGTTCTATCGCCATGTCAGCATCTCCTTATTGTATCCAAGAAGTTCCCCCGCGCGTGATGCCCATCGCGCAAGCAATCTTTCCTGGAACGTCATTTATACGACAAGCTGCAGCTTATACATTTGTAAGGCGGCAAAAACAAGTATTATCGCTATTTAACTTCGAGTATTCAAAAAAGGAATTGCCTTAAAGCCCTTAAGCTTGACACTACGTGTCTAGACCTATAAATGAAATAGCCAAATGAGTATTAACAACAAACTAGTCCCATTGGTGAACAATAAAAAACTGATTTTCGCTGTATTATTCTTGTGTTCCGCAATATCACGAGCTGATTCGCTTAGCGGCATTTTCCCCGATGTCTTGTCCGGCCGCAACACCGGCACGCATGACCAGCTGGTGAAGCTGGCGGAACGGGCAATTGAAAACAACCAGAGCGTCGTGCACCTGCTCCGGGATGTTTCGCTGCGATTTTCGCACGAAAAGGGATTTATCACCTTCTCCGGCTCCGACCTCAGAAAGCTCAACAAAACGTATTCAATGGGTACGGACGTCATGTATGCGCTCGTACCTCCATCAAAGACGAAGAACATTTCATTGGGTGACTTCGGAAACGACCGGGCGGAAATCAAGGTTGAACTGGATGAGACGACAAACACTTATTTCAACTACAGATATATTTTCAACATATCGGTCAAGCTGAAGCTCAAAAGCGAATACGGGGCAACCGGCATCAGCAAGAACCAGTTGGACGACGTTTACGGAATAGTCGCCTCTCACAAGCTGGGAACCGCGGATGTGGACTCCGTCAGGATATCGGGAGACCAAACCGTCGTCGTGGAACTCAGCAAGGGCCCCTCGGTGAAAGTCAATGTCGGAACGGTTTCCAGGAGATGAGCCCCCTCCGGCTTCCGGTCATTTTTGTTCTGTTTCTTCCTCTGGCGGGAGCTGCGGATTCATTCCGTGACCGGATCAAGGATCACCTTTACGGCTCATTGAACAACATTATTTCCACACAATCGGACTGCGGTCTTGACTTCGAAAACGGCCGCTACATCTGCAACAAATTCGATCCCGGCCGCAAGCATTTGAACGGCGGATGGCAGAGTCATATCATACCGATCATGAAACCATTCAAAGCCAGATTCCTTGATTCAAACATGTTCGTCACTTCACATGTGCTGTATCCGCTCTGGTTCCTGGACTCGAACGAAATTCCGGGACTCCGGCGCGCCCGCCGGATGGCGATCCGCAATATCAACCTCTACCGTCGTGGAAACGGCTATTCTTTCTGGGTGGAACTCGATCCTTCCCTTGGCAGCATAAACAGGATCGGACCACTGAACCTTTCAACTCTTCTGATCTCCTCCGAATTGTCCGTTGTTAACGGTTTTAAAAAGGCGACACGGTTGTCGCTTCTGCCACGTGACATCAAGTGGGCGCTTTCGGCCTTTGACAAGTCAAACAAGCTTCTCCGCGGAGACGTGCTTTTCAGCCCCCCCAACGATGCCGACGACACGAGCCTTGCGATCATTTCGAATTACTATGACATACAGGAAAAAATCGGGAACAGCGCCCAACCGGACGAAAAACTGCTTGCCGCTTTGCGTGAATATATCTCCTACGGAAGCGTGATATCCAGATATACGGACGATTTTGAACCAAGGCTCGGCCGCATGATACTGCCGGAGACCAAATGCACGGACCCGCTCAAACGTTCCTCGCGCCGCGAACTGTTCTCGATGCGCGGGTTTGTTGATGCCTGCTCGCTTGATGATCCGCGCGAAAAATGGCGCTATGATGCCTACAAGAACACGCATTCAGGCGCCTACATGACCTGGCTTTACGACGAAAACTCCGCCATATATGCAAATCCCGAAAATGGTGTGGTCTTGACCGGACAGAACAGCGTTGACTGCGTCGTGGTTGCAAACGCGCTGTATTCCATTTCACTCACCGGCCTGAAAAACAATCCTGCATACAGGGACGCATATACAAAATCATGCAACGCCATGACAAACGTGGTTCTTGACGGAAACGATGAACTCCGGCTCGGGTATTCCGGTCAAAAACACAGCCGCAGGCGCAAACAACCCGTGTGGAAATATTGCGGGCTTTTCTATCCGGCGCACCTGCTTTTTCCGTACGCGCTGAGCCGCGCCGTACGCGATGCCGGCGCGTGCAAGGATCTTGGAAGCGCCGACCAGGCGCGGTTCAACAGGGCGCAGGCAAGGCTTGTGAGCGAATTGTCCCGCGAACAGGACATGATTGACACGAAAACACGAAAGAAGCGGGGCCAGTGGTACGAACGACTCGATAAATCACCGCACCTTGCAACATCGCTCGGGACAGCGGCTCTTTTGAACTTCGGCCCCGGCGTTGCCGCTCAATCCGGAATGGACCTCGCCGGATACAAGGAACATATACGCAATGGACTGGCTTGGATCATGCAATTAAGGAAAAGGGATTACAGTACGCCCGAGGGTTCTTTTTTTGGCGGCGGCATGCTTAACGAAAAAGCCATCTGGAAAAGCGCGCCCTTTGCCACGGCGATTTCTCTTGAAGCAATGACCAAATACCTGCTCGGATATTCCGATTCCGACGCGGGCGGAAGGCGAAAGCTCGAACTCTCGGAGATCCGCAGGCATTCCGCGCTTGCGACCTTCAAGGAAAGCATGGTTGAAACAAACAACGAGGAGTTTCTCGACAAGCACCTTTCGGGTTTTACGGGCGACAAAAGCAAACTGGATAAAACATTCGCCGAAGCATCACAAATCTACGGCACACGCACCAACCGCGACCGGGCCGGCAAAACCACGCGAAGCACAATATCCGTCAAATTTGAAACCGGGTACATGCTCAGGGAACTGGGGCATTACGGCATCGTCGCCGTCGATTTGACCATGGGACGAAACTATCGCGACGGCAATGACATGGCGGCCTACTACGCCGTCAAACTTGGCGGAGAAATTGACTTCAACTTCAATGATTCAAGCGAACAGAGTTACCGCGTTTCGGCGCGTTTTCTCGGCGTGGCAACACGAACCGACACCCTTTCCACGGAGGTCGGCATGCTGCCCGTTGCGTTTGTCAGCGAAAAGGATGTCTCAAACCTTGAGGCGCATCTTTTGTACATGGCGGGCGAACTGCCGGTCGCCGATCTCGGAAAAGGTGTGAGCCTCAATATTTATGCCGTCGGAAAACTGATTGGCTATCTCTACAAGACCTCGCAAAGAATCGACGATCTTTACGGAAGACACACGATTTCATTTGCCGATCTTGATATCGGAGTTTCATTGAAACACTCGCGAATTTTCTCGCTGAGCGTGAGCGCCGGAACAAATCTCGGATTTTCAATAGACAAGACAGGTCACGGCTACAAAATGAAATTCGCGCTTCCATATCGTGTTGGAGCGGGTTTGACCTTCCGGCTCATCAAAACGCTGTTTCTTTCCCTCAGGTATGCTCATGAATTTGATTCGGCGCTTTATCCTGACCGTGATGTGTTTTATGTCACGGTGGGCGGAGAATTTTGAGAAGCACTATCTAATCAACACTCCCGCCCTCACCCGGATCTCGTCAGCAAGATTTGGCGGCACCGGCTCGTAATGCGACGGCTCCATCGTAAAAGTTGCACGTCCCTGGGATGCCGAGCGGATGGCTGTTGAATATCCGAACATCGTTGCAAGCGGGACTTCACACTTGATGACCTGCATGCCGTGACGGGGCGACATGCTCATGATCTTTCCGCGGCGGCTGTTCATATCGCCGATCACGCCACCCATGAAATCATCGGGACAAATGATCTCGCAGGACATGATCGGCTCCAGAATAACGGGACCCGCCCTGCCGGCCGCATCCTTGAAGGCCATGGACGATGCGATCTTGTACGCAATCTCGGTCGAATCGGTATCATGATAAGAGCCATCAAGAAGGGTGGCCTTGATATCAACCGCCGGATAGCCTACCTGTATGCCGCCGAGCAGCGATTCTTTTATGCCCTTTTCGATCGCGGGGATGAATTCGCGCGGGATGATCGCGCCCCTGATGGCGTTTTCAAATTTGAAACCTTCACCGCGCCCGAGCGGCTCAAGCCTGATCACGCAATGGCCGTACTGGCCCCGGCCGCCCGTCTGCCGTATGAACTTGCCCTCGGCAGCAGCCGTGCCCGAAATTGTTTCTTTATATGCAACCTGCGGCTGCCCCACATTGCCCTCGACCTTGAACTCGCGCTTCATGCGATCGACGATTATTTCAAGATGCAACTCGCCCATGCCGCTTATGAGCGTCTGCCCGGTCTCTTCGTTCATCGAAATCCTGAACGAAGGGTCCTCCATCGCAAGCTTTTGGAGGGCACCGGCGAGTTTTTCCTGGTCCGCTTTTGTTTTTGGCTCGATCGCGATTGAAATCACCGGCTCCGGAAAATCCATTTTTTCGAGAATGACGGGTTTGCCTTCGTTGCAGAGTGTATCTCCGGTGGTCGTGAATCTGAGCCCGACGGCAGCCGCTATGTCTCCAGCCTTGACTTCCTTGAGATCCTCGCGCTTGTTGGCATGCATCAGGAGCACGCGCCCGAGACGCTCACGCTTGGCTTTTACAGAATTGTAAACCATCGTGCCGGCGTCCGCCCTTCCGGAATAAACGCGGAAATACGTAAGCTGCCCCACATACGGATCATTCATCAACTTGAACGCCAGTGCCGCAAACGGTTCGTCGTACGCGGCCTTGCGCAATACGGTTTTTGTCTCATCACGCGAGTCCCTGCCCTCGACGGGCCGGACCTCGAGCGGAGACGGCAGATAATCCACAATGGCATCAAGGAGCGGCTGCACGCCCTTGTTCTTGAAGCTCGAACCGCACAGCACCGGAATGAAGCTCATGGACACGCAGCCCTTGCGGATGGCCTGGCGAAGCTCGTCAGAGGCAATGCTTTCACCCGAAAGATATTTGTCCGCAAGCGCATCATCAACCTCGGCGACGGCCTCGACCAGCCTGTCATGGTACTGACGGGCAAGCTCCGCATGTTCCGGCGGGATATCCTTTACATCAAACGTCGCGCCAAGATCCTCCGAATGCCATTCAAGCGCCTTCATGCCGACAAGATCAATCACACCGCGGAAGGAATCCTCGGACCCGAGCGGAAGATTCAAGACAAGCGGCTTGCACCCCAGGCGTTCTACCATCTGCTCCACGACAGACATGAAATCAGCCCCGGTGCGGTCCATCTTGTTTATAAACGCTATACGCGGAACATGATACTTGTTGGCCTGGCGCCATACGGTCTCTGACTGCGGCTCCACCCCCCCGACGGCACAAAAAATCCCGATCGCGCCATCAAGCACCCGGAGCGAGCGTTCAACCTCGATCGTAAAATCAACATGCCCCGGGGTGTCGATGATGTTTATGCGATGGCTGCGCCAGTAACAGGTGGTGGCGGCGGAAGTGATGGTAATGCCGCGCTCCTGCTCCTGCGGCATCCAATCCATGACGGTGTTGCCCTCGTGGACTTCACCTATTTTATGAGTCTTACCAGTGTAATAAAGAATGCGCTCGGTAGTGGTTGTCTTGCCTGCATCAATATGCGCGATTATGCCGATATTGCGGGTCGATCTTAACTCGGAATCATCGCCCATGTGCGACCTGGCTTACCACCTGTAATGCGCGAAAGCCTTGTTGGCGTCAGCCATCTTGTGTACATCCTCGCGTTTTTTCATGGCACCGCCGCGGGCGTTCGAAGCCTCGATAATCTCAGCCGCAAGACGCTCTTGCATTGAATGCTCGGGGCGCCCATTGGCGGAATCGATGATCCAGCGCGAGGCGAGCGACTGGCGGCGTGCGGGTTTCACCTCGATCGGCACCTGGTAGGTGGCGCCGCCGACGCGCCTTGATTTCACCTCAAGAAGCGGCTTCACGTTTTCGAGGCCCTTTTTGAAGAGTTTCATGCCGTCTTCGCCGGTACGTTCTTTAATGATGTCAACCGCACCGTAGAACACACGCTCCGCAGTTGATCTCTCGCCCTGGCGAAGCAGGCTGTTGATGAACTTAGTGACCACGACGTCATTGAACTTGGGGTCCGGATGAACTTCGCGCCTGTGAATGTATTGTTTGCGTCCCATGATTTATACTCCGGTTATTTCTTGGCTTCGGCCGCTGGTGCGGCTGCTGCCGCAGCCTGCGCTCCGCCAGAACCTTTTTTAGCACCGTATTTTGAACGGCTCTGCTTGCGGTTTGCAACGCCCTGGGCGTCGAGAGTGCCGCGAATTGTGTGATAACGGACGCCAGGAAGATCCTTTACGCGGCCGCCACGGATCATCACGATCGAGTGTTCTTGAAGATTGTGACCGACGCCGGGGATATAGGAAGTAACCTCATAGCCATTGCTGAGGCGCACACGACAGACCTTGCGAAGTGCGGAGTTGGGTTTTTTTGGCGTTGTTGTATAAACTCTCGTACAAACTCCGCGCTTTTGCGGGCAGCTGGTGAGAGCGGGCGACTTGGTTTTCCATGCCTTGTCATGGCGCCCACTGCGAATAAGTTGATGTATGGTCGGCATTAATCCGTTTCCTTTCTATAATTAAAGCAAAGTGCAGCACAAAATAGACGACTATGACGCTGCGGTCAACAACCAAAAACGTACCCGGTTACTCATATGGATGACTGGCCCGTCAAGACCCAATAACTGACTGATGGCTGGCTTATGAGTACCGATTGCTTTCAAACTCATATTC
>Ga0208375_1001498_pt1 | contig 25963 bp, 29 predicted proteins | sample RifOxyD1_FD_184038 | JGI IMG/M metagenome (GOLD analysis project Ga0208375, IMG submission 184038) | Soil microbial communities from Rifle, Colorado - Rifle Oxygen_injection D1 (SPAdes) | ecosystem: Environmental > Terrestrial > Deep subsurface > Rock core/Sediment | place: Rifle, Colorado...
AACCCGTTGGCCTGGACGTGATCTTTCAGGAGTTGAACATCCTCATTAGGATCGGTATCTACAGAAATGGAAACAACGGCATCACCTACTTCTTCATGCAATTTTTGGATATTTTTTTGCTGCTGTGTGCAAACCGGACACCACACGGCCATACTTTCCAAAATGACTTTCTTGCCGATGAAGTCACTGATTTTGAAAGTTTCGCCAGTACGAACATCTGTTAATGCTGCTTCCTTCCAATGTACGACTGCTTTTTCTCCTGCAGGTTTTAGACCTTTATCTTCTATCTGCTGTGAGGGAAGCTGCGATGGCGCCTGTTGCGTACACCCAACCAGCAAAAAAAGAGAGCAGAAAAGTACCACTAAAAAAAGCGCATATATTTTCATAACATCATCACTTTCCATCAGAAATCAAATGCATTTTATAAAAGTTCTGAGAACAAAAAGAATATTAATCCCAACCACTTCCTAAGAAAGATAACGAAAAATTGTGCGCAGGAAATAAATATCAATAAGAAGACAATAAGAAGAAGCAGGAAATATTGTGGCTGAAAAAAAGAGGTGAACTAAGATGGATTTGAAAATATTAGGTTGGATACAGATTATCGGTGGAGCATTAGTGCTCTTGACATCAGGCCAAGTAGGGTACACTGGCATGATGGGAATGATGGGTTTCTACGGTGGGTATAATATGATGTCGTATGGCAGCGGTCTCGGTGTAACACTTTTAGCAATTCTGTTTATCATCACCGGGATTTATTATGTTACCAAAAAAGAAAATAAGAGAATGAAGTAAACAAAAGCAAGAAGAGGTAAATACGATGAAACAAAATTTAGGAAAAGTGGATAGAATACTGCGTTTTGCCTTAGCTTTCTGGTGGCTAGGTCCCTGGACACCGCAGTATACTCTGGTATGGCTCAATTGGCTCATTGTAGTAATTGGCTGGGTTGCTTTGATAGAAAGTTTCCTGGGATGGTGCTGGTTGCACTCGTTGTTAAAGATTAATAACAAGAATCAATAAAACCAGAGGTGAAATACAATGCTCAATGACTACTGTTATGATAAAGTTAAACTTCTACATGAGATGAGTAGAATGCTGAATTTTGTAAAGAAGCACGCTCTTCCTGAGGCAAAGAAAAAGAGATTGGCAGAAACAGTGCATCTGTATACAGAATTAGAAAGAGACTTAGAGAAGAACGTGGAACATCTTCGCAAGGCGATAGAAGGATGGTCCAAGAAAGGAAAATTTAAGTAGGTACATACGGCCAACCATTTGTAGCGTCAGAAGAAGTTTAACTATTGGAGAGGGTTAACAAATGTATTTATACTTCTCTCACTTTTGAACAAAAAAGAATATGGATAGTTCGGTTGTCCTGGAAAGGATGCAACCATAGCAGCCTCTGGCTGGTGCTCAACGAATGCCACGGTGTCTGGACTATAACTCACCGCAGGTAACCTGTATCAGTTAAAGCTTGTGTATGGGGCGAAGAAGATCACCTGTAAAACAAACCAATAGGTCCGTTTAGATTTGGTCGTTGTTTCAGGCCACTTCCTCACCGAGTCCAGTATAATATGGCAAAGAAAAAGAGCGTAGTAAAGAGAAAGACAAAGAGTTCTACGTCAAGTAAGAAAAAGACGTATAAAGGACGCACGCCAAGCAGTAAACCAAAACATTCTAAAGTTGCTAAGTTGAAAAAGCTCGCCAAGATGCGTGCTCAAAAAAGCAAAACAAAAAAAGCCGCTGCCAAAGGAAAGAAAAAAAGATAAATGTTCTTTAAATGAAAGTATACGAAATAATTTTTAGTGGCTAAAAGTTAATAGGGAACATTTCTTTTCATATTAGTTCTTCATTAAGTGGGGCTCTGAATACTTGGACAGAAATTATATTTATGGACTTGGTAAATCTGTAATGTTGAATAGTCTTTTAGTATTTCATTGAATTTTGTTTTAATATCCATCATAATCTCTCTAAATTGTTCAGCACTTTCTACTTCCATATCTATCTCAAATTCCCATGGACCTAGGGATTTTACTATGTAAACTATATTTGAGTTTGTTCTGCAATATTCTCTTAGAGATCGTTCTCTTTCTTCAGATATATTCCTGAATCCGACTAATACTTTATAGTGTAGGTAAGGATACTTTGATTCATTAGGAACAATGTTATAATGCCTAATTACTCCTGATTTCTCTAATTTTCTAATTCTTTCTGCGATAGCATCAGCACTCAGTTTAACTTCTGATGCCATTTCTACTACTGTCGTTCTGGAATTTTTTCCTAACAGAACAAGAATTTTCCAGTCTATTTTATCCATTTTAACAGGTGATGGTATAGCACCAAAAAAAGATTCTCTGTATGCACTTGGTTTTTCTTTGTGTATCAAATAATCTCTAATAAAATAATCTCCTCTGATAATAGTTGCTATTTGTCTTTCTGCGATATATTCTCCAAATTTTTTGTTTAATTCAGTAATGGTTTTATCAAGAAAAGTCATGTCTTTTGCCCATGTTCCAAAAGCAAGGTCAAATTTCCCGTCACAACTTGCCACCCAAACCACATTAGGGTGATTTACCAAAAAATCAATAAGCTCTTTTTCTTTGCCTCTATCTAAATTCTGTAATCTAAGAAAATTTTTGTGAACAGTAAAGCCAAGTTTTGAAATGTCAATGACTGAATAGAAAAAGGAAATAATCTTTTCTTTAATCAATCGTTTAATTCTGAAACCTACTACTTGCTTAGAAAGCCCAACTTTCTTGGCTATTTCTGAATTTGATTGACGGGAATTGATATCTAACTCATAGAGGATTTTTCTATCTTTTACATCAAGCTTTACTACCATTATTGTAATAAATATTGTTTAGTATATATATTTAACGATTTTGTAAAAAATAATAGTAAGAAGTTTAATATATGTGGTGTAACTGCTTAGGAGTAATATGATAAAGACGTTTACAGTAACGGATCTCAGAAAGGAGGACGTATTTCCTAATCTAGATTATCGTTTCTCAACTTTTAGAGAAACTGATACAGGAGTAGTTCTGGAAAGGGATTTTTTGGGTGAAAACCCTCTTCATTATTACAGCGATATCAGAACTGGAGAATTAATTGTTGCTAATAATATTGTAGATATTAAAGATTATTTAGAAAAACAGCAGAGAACATTTACCTGGGAACGTGTAAGGGCAGTATCAAACAACAGCAGAACGACTATCGATGATTTTGCTTTTATCTCAGCTTCTCCAAAAGAGGAAGAAAGAGAACCAACTTTACAAGGATATAAGCCAAAAGAGACCACAGATTATGCTGATATTGCGAATGTTGGAAAAACAGTAAGAAGACTATTGCAAGAATCATTAGAGGCAAGATTGTCCAGCATTGCAGATTCTGAAGTTGGATTACTTCTTTCAGGTGGATTGGATAGTATGAGCGTAGGATATTTACTCTCAAAAGCTAAAGATAGAAAAGTTACTGCATTCACTTTAAAAGTCAATGAAGATGACCAAGATGTTGTAAAAAGTAGGGAACTCGCTAAAAGATTCAACATTGATTTATCAGAAGTTAAAATAGATCAAAATGATTCTGGTTCATCTATTACACTACAAAGATATAGTCCTACGAAAGATTTGCGTTATACAAAAAAAATTGCAGAGGACATCAATTTAGATAATGCTATACTTGAATCATTAAAAATAAGTGGAAATCCTAAGAAAGATAACTTATTTTGTGCTGCTGCGATGTATTTGATAGGTCAAGCTATTACAGTTGAAGGAATAAGAACTGTTTTCTGTGGAGAAGGACCGAATGAAATGATTAACGACTATGGCTATAATCCTCGTGATTCTGGTTATGCTACTGAAGATAAAGGAGATGTTCAATTTAGAGAAGCTTTGACTTTTGGATTGAAAAAAACAGATAGACAATTAGGAAGGGGAGGACTCCCAAAACATGCTATTGCGAGGATGGGAAAAATATTTGCTCATTATGGACTTAGATTAGAAGCTCCGTATTTTAACCGAGATGTAGCAAGAGTAATGACAAGAGTTCCTCACAGCACAAGCTATAATACAATTAAACAGCATCTTGTCGGAGCAATGTTTAAAAGAGAAGGACTTGATGTTTTTATTGAAGGAACATCAAAGGAAAAATTCCAAGATGGATCAGGGGTAAGTAGATTATTTAGAGATTATGATCAAAAAAGACTTATTGATATGTTTGAAGGAATTTATGGTATTCAGAAGACAGGTTATTTGAAGTAAGAGCCCCACTTATTAGTTTATTCTTTATTTAGAAATGTCTCCCCTTAATGTAGGTTTATGTCATGAATTTATTTTTTGTTTTTGCGGCATAATCCTTTTTGTCAAAAGAGCCGTGACGCTTGAAAGAACTAACTGGCTAAGAAGGAAAGCTCCAAATAGTTCTAAAATTGTTTCTATACCGGCAATCTCCAGCGTGGCAATGACCACCATGATGGAGATGGAAGTCACCCCATTAGGGCCCATGAGCGACATATATATTTTTTCTCTTTGAGAAAGGCGACGGAGGCTGACGGCGATGCTTAGGTACCGTACGATAAGGTACGCAACTAATAAGAGCAGCACTTTGAGTAAAAAGAGAGCCGTAAGAGGAAACGAAAGAAGGGTGCCAAATAATACCAGCAACAAAATGTAGACGGATCGGGAGAAGACGCTTTCCACTTCTAACATCTGTTCCCGCTGTTTAATGTACAAGTTGCCAAATAATAAGCCCAGGGCCATCACCGCAAGAACTCCTGTCCCTCCCAGCGTCTCTGCCAGCGCATACGTAAGAAGCGAGGCGATCAGCACCGCTAACGGAGAGTAAATTTTCGAATAAATCCTACGGCTTAGCTTAAACAAGATAAGGCCGGCAAGCACGCCTACGCCAATGCCCACGACTATTTGTAAGAGGAATGTTTTAACGGGCTCTACCGCATTTTCAACGCCCCCTCCAAAGAAAATATCAATTATCAGAAAAGGAAACAGCGCGTTGAATGGAGTATTGAGCAGCGATTCAAAGCGCAGAAGACTGAACACGTATCCTCTCGCATTTTTCAGTAAAGCAAGGGTGATGGGCGCGCTGGTTCCCACGAAAATGGCGGCGAACAAGGCCGCAAGCGGCAAGGAGTTTCTGAGAATAGCCCACGCAGCTGCGGTAAATAAAATCATATGAAATACAGTGTTGATAAACACTAATTTTAATGCGGTCGCAGAAGACTTATCAAGAGCTCGAAAGCTGATATTGGCGCTTCCTTCAAATATCTGCAATGCGAGAACGAGCAAACCAGTCGTCGCAATGAAGATGTAGGGAAGATCAAAGAAAGGATACACCTTTTGGGAAAATTGCTGCAGCCCAAAGCCAAATAAGATAAATAATAAGATTTCAGGAACACGAATTTTTGTAGCAAGCAAGGATAAAAGCGTGCCGCCAAGAAGAATTATGCTTATTTGTAACAAGATCTGAAGCGCATCTGCCATTTTTCTCTTCTGCCGTTTTTCCCTTTTTAAGAAAAAGAAAGTACAAAACTATAAAAAGTTTTGTTTCTTACCCTATTAAATTGGACCTCACGCAAAAAAGGTGAAAGGAAAACAATGAGCATCGTAAACCCATGGCTGGTAGGATCGCTAGGGTTATTAGTACTATGGCTTCTTATATTCTTTCTCAAACCAAAGGCGCGAAAAGAAATGCTTTGGGTAAGTGTTTTTACCATGCTCCTGGGATTAACTGAGCCATTATTTGTTCCGCAATATTGGAACCCGCCGTCACTTTTTGATTTAGCCCAAAACACCGGATTTGATCTTGAAAGTTTCATTTTTAGTTTTGCCATCGGTGGGATCAGCGCAATACTGTATGAGCTTCTTGTAAAAGTAAAACATGAAAAAATACGCAGACATGAAAAACATAAAAAAATGCATAGGTACCACCTGCTTGCCTTATTCTCTCCGCTCCTTGTTTTTCTCCCTCTGCAATTATTTACCAGCCTTAATCCTATCTATTCCGCAAGTATAGCGATGTTTGCGGGCGGAATAGCAGCAATTCTTTGCCGGCCTGACTTGAGCCGTAAGATAGTTGTCGGAGGGTTCTCTTTTCTTTCGCTTTATTTTGTATTCTTCATAGTATTTGGCCTGGCATATCCCCGTTTTGTTCAAGACGTGTGGAATCTTACGGCCATTTCGGGAATATTAATTTGGGGAGTGCCTCTTGAAGAATTACTGTTTGCCTTTACAGTTGGAATGTTGTGGTCAAGCATCTATGAACACACACGATGGTACAGACTAGTTAAGATAAAAACAGGGCAAAAAAACAAAAATTTAAAAAAAACTTGAATTGGAAGGAAAATAAACATAAATAGATAGGAAAGAAAAGAGGTGAAAGATATGGATGTTTGGAAATTGTTGGCATGGATTTCAATTTTTTGCGGTTTAGTAACATATTTAATTGGATGGAGTGCATTGTTGCTTTCAGCCACCATCTGGGGCATTGCAACCGAGTTTTGGTTTTATGACGCAATTGCCGTAGGAATCTTTGGTGTTTTTTTTCTGATGTACGGCAGCTATGGCAGACAGCTGAAATGACCGCACAATAATTTTTTTTTTCTTAATTTCCCCCTTCTTGACCAGGATATTTAGAATGTCCTCTTTTAGAGAAACTGTTCGTATCTTTCCATAGGGTTATTGGACATAATTCTTCAGATCTAAAAGAAAAATATAAAAAAAACGAAAGAAAAGTGATTATATTATTTATTAAATATTATTTACTAAAAAAAGTAATCCCAAAAATACAGATAACAGTGGTTAGAAAAATGACTAAATCAATTGAAATAATGGCACCTGCTGGATCATACGAGTCTTTGATGGCGGCAATTAACGCAGGAACTCATTCTGTTTATCTTGGCGTAGAACAATTGAACATGAGAGCCAGAGCAGCTAATAACTTTACCATGCAAGATCTTACAAAAATTATTAAGATCTGTCGAAAGAATAACGTGAAAGCCTGTTTGGCGCTCAACACAGTTATGTATGACCACGATCTAAGATTAATGAGAAGAATTTGCGACACTGCAAAAAAATCTGGTCTCACGGCCGTAATTCTTTCAGATATCGCCGCTCTGCAATACGCCCGCTCCATAGGGCTTGAAGTTCATATGTCAACACAGACAAATATCACCAACATGGAAGCAGTTAAATTTTATGCGCAATTTGCTGATGTGATGGTCTTAGCAAGAGAACTGACATTAAAACAAATTGCCGTTATTTGTAACAAAATAAAGAAAGAAAATATTATTGGTCCTTCTGGGAATTTAGTTAAGATTGAAATATTTGTACATGGGGCATTATGTGTTGCAATTTCGGGAAAATGTTATATGAGCCTTGCTGTCTATAATGCCTCCGCCAACAGGGGCGCGTGCCTGCAAAACTGCCGGAGATCTTATATCATAAAAGATGAAGAGACAGGGGATGAGTTGAAAATTGATAATAAGTATATTATGTCCCCTAAAGATCTTTGCACAATTGGATTTATCGATAAATTAATTGAAGCGGGGGTTTCTGTTTTCAAAATTGAAGGCAGGGGAAGATCTCCAGAATATGTGGACGTCACTGTTAATTGTTATCGAGAAGCGGCAGAAAGCTATTTTGCTGGTTCTTATACTCAAGAAAAGATAGATTCCTGGACAAAGCGATTAGAAACAGTTTTTAATAGAGGTTTCTGGCATGGCGGATATTATCTTGGCAAGAAATTAGGGGAATGGAGTGGAAGCTATGGAAGCCAATCTACGATAGAAAAAATATATGTAGGACGGGTTAGGAACTACTTCCAAAAAGCGAAAGTTGGTTACATTAAATTAGAAACTGGTGGAATTTCAACAGATCAGGAAATCTTAATTACCGGCCCTACTACTGGTGTCATACAACAGAAAGTAAGGAGTATGTTTCTTAATAATAAAAAAATTACAGAGGCCAGGAAAGGTGATAACATAACATTGCACATCAAAGAAAAAATTAGGCCCAACGACAAGATTTATGTATTGAATAATATTACCAAGAAATAATATGCCTAAAGTACTTCATTACCGAGAAAAGTGTATCGGATGTAATTCTTGCGTAGAATATGCTCCGCATTTTTGGAAAATTTCAGCGCTCGATGGCAAATCAAACTTAATTAATGCTGTTGGTAAAAAAAAGATATATCAACGAGAGATATCTCTAGTTGAGGTTAATGATATAAGTAAAGCCGCGGAATACTGCCCTGTTAAAATTATAAAAATTATTAAATAATAATTATGAGAGAGTGGAAAGTCCGAGATTCTTAGGTTAATTCAAAAAACACATTTTTTAAAATTAATGTCACAAGATTTATATATCATATGATATTTATCTCACATATGAAACACGCCATGGAAACATACCAGTTCTTTTTTGGGGCATTGGCTAACCCGAATAGATTACATATTATAAACACACTGCGGCAAGGAAAGAAAAATGTGACGGAAATTTGTACCGCAACGGGGTTTGAGCAGACCATGGTTTCCCACAATCTCAAAGTACTAGAACATCACGGCATGGTCTTTAGAGAGAAAGAAGGTAAATATCGATACTATACTGTGAACAAAAAAACAATCAAACCGCTTTTGGAATTTATTGATGCCCATATGGAAGAATACTGTTGTAAGATCATGGGGAAGAAAAGATGAATACAAAACGCCGTGAGAATGAAGCCTTTTTTGACAAATGGGCACGAACGTATGACGCTCCTCTCTTCCAATTCTGGATGCGTAAATTTTACAAGCCGTTACTTCTGGTTATTTCTGACAAAGATAAAGTTCTGGACGTAAGTTGTGGTTCAGGAGAATTTTTAAGAGAACTCAGTGAAAGAACAACAGCAGAATTACACGGTCTTGATCTTTCTTCTAAAATGCTGGCAGTGGCAAACAAGAAACTGAAAGGAAAAGCCCATCTCCAAAAAGGAGATGTTCATAACTTACCTTACCCTCCAGACACGTTCGATTATGTCATTTCCACCGAAGCGTTCCACCATTACGATGACCAGCGGAAAGCTCTTCAAGAGATGAAAAGAGTGCTCAGGAAGGGCGGAAAAGCTATTATTGTGGATGTCAATTTCGGTTTACAACCGATCCATTGGCTGTTTGAAAAGCTTGAACCGGGCTGTGTCAAGATGAATAGCAAAAAGACTATGAAACGCCTGCTGGCAAGCGCTGGCTTCCGGAACATACAACAGCGGCGTTCCTTTGTTTTTTCTATTCTTACGGAGGGGGTTAAATCATGAACAAAAAGACCAAAACAACAACGTTACGAATAACCGGCATGCATTGCGCCAGCTGCAGTGCAATTTTAACCAGAGCGTTACAGAAGGTTGATGGCGTGACGTCCGCCGTGGTGAATTATTCGACAGAAAAAGCGACGGTTACGTTTGAATCTTCATTGACCCAAGAAAATATCCTCGTTGAAGCGGTAAAGAAGAAAGGATATGGTGCGGAAATCCTCGGCGGAGAAAGTTTCGGACGGGAGGAAAAACTGCGTGAACAGGAAATTCAGAAGATAAAGTTTAAAGTTATCTTCAGTTCCATACTTTCTGTTCCGGCCTTGTTTATCAGCATGGTTTTAATGGCTCTTCCTTACAGAGAATACGTTCTCTGGATTCTTTCCACTCCGGTTCAATTTTACATCGGCTGGCCGTTCTACCAAGGGACCTGGGCGGCATTGAAGAACAAATCAGCGAATATGGATTCATTGATTGCCATCGGAACAAGCGCGGCGTATTTTTATTCCCTGTACGTGATTTTCTTTGTTCCGGAAGGGCATCAATATTTTGAGATTTCAGCGATCTTAATTACGTTAGTATTGCTTGGAAAATATCTGGAAGCGCTGGCGAAAGGAAAAACCAGCCAGGCGATTGCGAAATTGGTAAAGATGGGAGCAAAAACAGCAACCGTCATACGGAAAGGAAAAGAACTGAAAATTCCCGTCGAAGAAGTGGTTGTCGGCGATATTGTCATAGTCAAGCCTGGAGAAAAAATCCCCGTTGATGGGGTTCTTACAGAAGGGTATTCCGCAGTCGACGAGAGTTTAGTGACGGGAGAAAGCATTCCCGTAGAGAAAAAGAAAGGAGATGCGGTCATTGGATCAACGATCAATAAGCAAGGGACGTTCAGATTTAGAGCGACGAAAGTGGGGACAGAAACAACACTTTCACGCATCGTCAAACTGATCGAAGAGGCGCAATCAAAGAAAGCGCCGATTCAACGTTTTGCGGATCAGATCTCTGCCTATTTTGTGCCTATCGTTATTGCTGTTGCTGTGCTTACCTTTCTCATCTGGTACGTAGTTTTAAATGCGGCGCTCGAGTTTTCACTGATTGCGGCCGTCGCCGTTGTCGTGATTGCCTGCCCCTGCGCCTTAGGATTGGCCACGCCGACGTCAATTATGGTTGGGACGGGAAAAGGAGCGCTTCATGGCATTCTCATCAAAGGCGGGGATGTGCTGGAAGCCGCGCATAAAATAAAATATATCGTCTTTGATAAAACGGGAACCATTACGAAAGGAAAACCGGAAGTGACGGATGTTGTTCCTGCCCAAGGCGTTTCAGAGAAAGAGCTGTTAACGATTGCGGGAAGCTTAGAAAAAAGTTCAGAGCATCCCTTGGCGGAAGCAATCGTCAAATATGCCCAAGAGAAGAAGGTTTCTTTCAAAAAAATTTCAGGTTTCCAAGCCGTCGTAGGAAAAGGAGTCCGGGGAAAACTTGGTTCTCAAGAATATTACCTAGGAAATCTTAAACTCATGAAAGAGAAAAATGTATCCGTCTCCTCATTAGTTCCAAAATTAGAATCTTTGGAACAAGAAGGGAAAACCGTCATGATTTTAGCAGAAAAGAAAAAAATTCTTGGCTTGATTGCTGTCGCTGATGAGATTAAAGAAGATTCGCCTGAGGCCATTGCCGTGCTTAAAAGTATGGGGATCGTTCCTTACATGATCACCGGAGACAACAAAAGGACCGCGCAAGCGATTGCCAAGAAAGTGGGGATTGAAAAATTCTTTGCGGAAGTTCTGCCGGAAGATAAGGCCAAACAGGTCAAAGAACTGCAGCGAAAAGGAAAAGTGGCGATGGTTGGCGACGGCATTAATGATGCGCCGGCACTGGCGCAGGCAGATATCGGCATCGCCATGGGCTCGGGAACGGATGTAGCTATGGAAACAGGAAACATTGTCTTGATGAAAAACAGCTTGCTGGACATCCCACGGGCGGTTAAATTAAGCCGCATGACGATGGCGAAAATCAAGCAAAACTTTTTTTGGGCGTTGATCTATAATGTTCTGGGAATTCCTCTTGCCGCCGGGGTATTGTATCCGTTCACGGGATGGTTATTGAGTCCTATTATCGCGGGTGGAGCGATGGCCTTGAGTTCGGTAAGTGTTGTTACGAATTCCTTGCTTTTAAGAAGAAAATCTTTAAAGCTGAAGAAACAACGGTGATACATGAGTAAGACATGGAGAAAAATGACCAATCCACGAAAAATAGGCTTTATAATTGTAGCCGTTAGTGTGGTTATTATAGGTCTTCTTTTCTATTTAAAATTTCAGACTGACAGCCAAATGTTAACTGCGTGCGAACAGGCTTGTGGTGAAGCCGGCGGCACAAGCTGCAGCCTTGATTCCTGTCCGTATCATCAAGATAATACCCTTTCATGGATCTTTCTTGCAATGGGCATCTTTGTCGCCTTTATTGGAGGCACGGGAATTTATCTTTCTTTGCCTAAAAAAGTTGAAACAATTATCGAGAAAAAAGAGTATGACCTAACATCCTTCTCTGATAATGAGAAAAAAATATTTCTCTTTATCAAAGACTCTAAAGAAGGAATATATCAGAGCCATATCGGCAAAAAGTTTAACCTTTCTAAAGTTCAGGCCACACGGCTGTTAGATAAGCTGGAAGGTTCGGGATTGGTTGAACGAAGAAGACGCGGGCTTGCAAACATAGTGAAGGTGAAATAGATGAACATCACCAAGAATCATCTGAACCGTATGACTACAGTTCTTCTTTGGATCGGAGCGCTATTTTACTTTTTTGAATTCCTTCTTCATTTGCTCGCGCTCCCCATTTTAGAGCATGACAAGATATTTTTGTACACTCATGATCGGTATATTGCTCTTTTTGCACTTACCTATAGTGTTTTATTATTCTTAATAAGCACAGATAAAAGAAAATATAACACGTTGTTCCTTTTCGTCGTTATTGGAATACTTTTTTCATTCCTCAACGGCTTCTATATCAGTTCAGCCGGTGGCTATGCGCCTCTTTTTAACGTTTCAGCTGTTGACAGCCAACTGCAAATACTTGGTTATTTCTTTCTAGCATGGTATTTTCTATTGTTGATTTCGTGGTATGGTGGTGGAATAAAAAGAAAAAAGAAAAACCTGCTCCAAACTACAAAAAAAGATACGTTTATCCCAGCGGCACGATTTCATGTATTAACACCTCTTTTTGATGCTCTTTGCAATGCTGTCGGGTTGGGAGGGAAATATCGAAACAGAATTGTTGCGAAACTTGACATCCAAGGAAAAATGCAGGTGCTGGATGCAGGCTGTGGAAGCGGCAGTCTTGCTCTTGATGTGAAGAAGAGATATGCGAAAGCCGCCCTGTATGCAGTCGATGCTGATCCTACTATTTTAGCAATTGCAGAACAGAAAGCGAAGGAAGCAAAACAGCAAATCCATTTTAGAAAAGCATTTCTTCAAAAATTGCCCTTTCCAGATAATTCGTTTGATGTGGTGTATAGTTCTTTAGTGTTTCATCATCTCAGCAGTAATATTAAAAAAGAAGCAATGAAGGAAATCCACAGAGTCTTAAAGAAAGATGGACGGTTTTTATTAATTGATTTTGGGCGGCCAAAACATATTCTCTTTGCTATTTTTTCTTGGTTTACGGTTATCTTTGAAGAAGGATATGACAATTATAAAGGAAGAATTCCAATAATGGTAACAGATTCAGGATTTAGTAAAGTGACAGAAGTGGAGAAGTATAAATTTAATATTGCGTCTTTAGAGGCGGTAAAATGATAATTGAAAACGGCATGGAAACTAGTTTCACGATACTTTAATAAATGGTTTCAAATAGGATAATAGTATAAAATTACGGCAGGACATAAATAAGATGAAAAAGACAAAATTTATTATTTTGGAGTTGATCTTTATAGTTAGTTCTTGGCAAACTCTAGCTCATGGAGAAGATACATTTGCTGAAGCAGAAGAGCTGATCAAACAAAAGATTGCTTGTAATGAACTTACAGAAGATCAACTGGAGATTATCGGTGATTATTACATGGAACAGATGCATCCGGAAGAACTTCATGAGTTGATGGATGAGCGTATGGGAGGAGAAGGATCAGAAAGTCTACGGCAAGTGCATATTGTTATGGCCAAGAATTTTTACTGTGGCGAGCACCAAGTAATGCCAACAACCACGATGAACACGATGATGGGGAGAACGGGAATGATGAACACGGGATATGGCGCAGGATATGGTATGATGGGAGGGGGTTTATCGATGAGTTTTGTTTGGCTGATCTGGATAACCCTCGCTGCCTTTGTTTTTGGGATTGTTTTTTGGTGGACATATCAACTCATGAATAAGAGGACGAGAAAAAAGTGAAGAAAAATATTAACAAAAAATAAAAAGAGATTAAAATAAAGAGTTATGAAAAAATAAAGAAAAGCTCTTAAAAAACGCACTCTTTATTAAATAAAAAAGATGAAAACAATAATTGCATCAGTTAAAGGCATGACCTGTACGAGTTGTGAAGTATTGATAGAGAGAAAACTAAAAAATGTTCCCGGTGTGGAACAAGTAAAAGTCTCTCGCGCCAAAGAAGAAGCAGAGATCACCTGCGATGAAAAAGTAACTCTTGAACAGCTCCAATATGTCCTGAAAGACAAGGGATATGCGCTCTATGAAAAAAAGAGTGGTTCTTCAGCTTCAGAAAATTCTCCCTCAGCTTCTCTTTCAAGTGCTCTTTTTCTGAGAGATAAAGAACGATGGTCGGAAATCGGCGCAGTAGTGGTGATTCTCATCGGCGCTTTCATCTTGTTAAAACAGCTCGATCTTCTGCCAAAGAACATTGGAGTTACTGACGGTATGAGCTACGGCTTTGTATTTCTTATCGGCTTGGTTGCAGCAGCATCGACTTGTCTCGCGGTGGCCGGAGGATTGCTGTTAAGCATAAGCGCTAAATACCAAGAGAAATATCCCCACCTCAGCAGACGAGAAAAATTTATTCCCCACATCTCTTTTAATGCCGGAAGGATACTCTCCTACACCATTTTGGGCGGAGCTATTGGATGGATCGGCTCTGCACTGACATTGTCAGGAACAATTACCGGAACGATTACCATTGTAGCCAGCGTGTTCATGATTCTCATCGGCCTGCAACTGCTGGGAGTTTTTCCTTGGCTGCAGAGATTCCAGCTGAAAATGCCCAAGTTTCTTGCGCACAAAATGTACGATGCCAGTTCTGCAGGAAAACCCAGCAGCCGCGCTTCATTCCTTTTCGGAGCAGCAACTTTTTTCCTGCCGTGCGGATTTACACAAGCACTCCAATTGTATGTGTTAGGAAAAGGGGATGCGGTTACAGGAGCGCTTACAATGCTGGCATTTTCTCTCGGAACACTTCCTTCATTACTTTCCATAGGCGCATTTTCCAGTTTTGCCAAAGGAAAGGCGCTACGATATTTCACGACGTTTTCTGCCGTATTGGTGATTGTTCTGGGAGTGTACAATATTCCCAGCGGATTAACACTCACTGGAGCGAATACGTTTTTCCTGAGCAGTGCTGCTGATGGAGGAGATGGCAGCACCGGAATAGCCCCATCGCCAATTGCCGAAGGGAAACAAATCGTGAACATGAAAGTTGACGGCCTTGACTATTCTCCTTCCCGATTTACTGTCAAAGCGGGAGTGCCTATAGAATGGCATGTGGACGGTCGAGGAGCGCAAGGATGTGCGCAGATCCTCAGTCTTAGACAGATGGGAATTACAGAAAGACTGTCTCGTGATAAAGATACGATAATTACTTTTACTCCAGAAAAAACAGGGACATTGCAGTTTAGTTGCGGCATGGGCATGGCCGGTCCTGGGTTCTTTGACGTCATTTGATCTTTTTTGACAAATGAATGACAGTAAAAGACGGGCAGAAGAGACTTTACGAAGATAAAGAAAATGGAAAAAGACTTAAAATCAAAAAGAATCTTTTTACTGTTCTCAACTATTTTTTTGTTTCTTTCCTTTTTTATTTCTTCTTGTGCTCCAGGAAATTCTCAGGGAGGCATTTCTGGAGAAAAAATTGTCGAAGATAAAAATCATATTCACGCTCTGGCTTTTGACCTTACACAACCGGGAGTGATGTACGTGGCAACGCATTATTACCTTGAAAAAATAGACTTGCAAACGGGAAGGAGAGAACAACTTGGCAAATATGGCGATGATTACATGGGATTTGTGATTGCCGGAGATGGAATGTTTTATGCTTCCGGCCATTCCCCTCAGGTTGCCAATGTGGGAATCCGTAAAAGTGCGGATAAAGGAAAAACATGGGAAACACTTGCGTATGAAGGATACGATTTCCATGATATGACCGTGAGCTCTGCAACCGATATTCAGAATGTGTATGCTTGGAGCACGTCACCGAAACAAATTTTTGTTGTTTCAGACGATGAAGGAAAAAGTTGGCAAGAGGTTGCTCAAAAACAAGAAATAGGAACTATTTATGTTGTAGAAGCCGATAAACAACAGCCAGAAACATTGTATGCCGGAAACTTGTATGGCTTGCACGTTTCCAAGGACGGAGGAAGCACATGGACCCAAGAAGCAGCACTTACCAATATTCCCGTTATTGCCATAACCGATGATCCTGTGCAGGAAGGAAAAGTGACCATCACCACTGCGGAAACCATCTTACAAAGCACGGATGACGGAAAAACATGGCAAGAAATAAGCGAAGGCTTCAACCAGAAAGAAGAAGTCATTATCTTTCTCACCACTGATCCAACAACGGAAAAAATATATGGGGTCACCAAGCACAGCAAAGTCTATGTTTTTGAAGAACAAAAGTGGAAAGAGTTCTTGTTAACAGAAAAATAGAAAAATAACAGAACGGATACAACAAGAAGAAATGAAAAAAATGGGATGAAAGAACGAGGTATTAAACAAATGAAAACAATCTGGACCGTCAAAGGCACGCACTGCAACGCCTGCAAGATGCTGATTGAAGATGTTTGCTCAGAAACAAAAGGAGTAACTTCCAGTACGTTGGATTTTAAGAGTGGAAAACTGGTTATAGAACACAACGCCAATGCGGATCTCAAAGCACTGAAAAAAGAGATTGAAAAAGTAGGGGCTTATAAGGTAAGTGAATAGAAAAAAACATTTTTGAAGCGGGTAAAAAAACTTGATGGTAAAAGAAGCAAAAGAACGAAAAGGAACATTTTATCTTTGCCCGCAGTGCAACATGAAATATGCTGAGAAGAGTACGGCAGAAAAATGTGAAGCCTGGTGTAAGAAATACCACAGCTGCAACATTAACATCATCAAATATGCTGTAAAAGAATAAAAATAGCAAAAAAAATCATACTTTCATTATCTCATATCCTTCTTGCGTATCACCGACAACATACCCTAATTTTGTTATTTTTTCCCGCAATTCATCTGCTTTTTTCCAGTCTTTTTTCTTTCTTGCGTTCAATCTCTCTTCCGCGAGGGTGATTATATCCTGAGGAATTTTCTCCTTTCTGAGCTTTTTTAAATCTAAACCAAGAACTTCATCAAACTTCAATACCAAAGAATACTTATCTCTGCCAGATAAAGTATCATCTTTCAACACATCCCACATCGTCGCCAACGCTTTGGGCGTATTCAAATCATCGTTAACATTATCTGTAAATTCCAACAGGTATTTTTGTTGTTTTGTTTTATTTTCTTTATCTTTTGATTTTTTTAAATCTAAAACTTTCTCAACTAATTTTTTCGTTGTACTTCGTGCCCCTTCCAGCGCTTCGTAGCTGAACATTAATGGCTTTCGATAATGCGTTCCCAAACAAAAATATCGGTAATCCAGGGGATGAAAGCCTTTTTCCTCTAAGGTAGACAAAGTAATAAAGTTCCCACCCGATTTGGCCATTTTTTCACCCTGCGAAAGAACCAAAAATTCGTTATGCAACCAGTATTTCACCCACGGCTTCTTGCCAGTTGCCGCTTCCGACTGGGCTATCTCATTGGTATGATGCACAGGGACATGATCAATACCGCCGCAATGAATGTCAAACTGTTTTCCTAAATATTTCATGGCCATGGCCGAACATTCAAGATGCCAGCCGGGATAGCCTTCTTTTCCCCATGGAGAATGCCATTTCATTTCCTGCGCTTCAAACTTTGATTTTGTAAACCACAGCACGAAATCATGGGGATTCTTTTTGTTTTTATCATCTTTGATGCGTGCCTGCATTTCTGCATCCAATTTTAACTGTGCTAACTTCCCGTAATCATTTAATTTAGAGGTATTAAAGTACACATTCCCGCCGGCAATATAGGTAAATCCCTTCTTTTCCAATGTCTGGATCAATTCAATCTGCTCTGGAATGTGATCGGTTGCTTTACTCCAGATATCCGGAGGCAAAATGTTCAGTTTTTTCATATCCTTCTTGAAAGATTTTGTGTAATACTCCGCGATCTTCCACACACTTTTCTTCTCCCGCAAGGCGGCTAACAACATTTTATCTTCACCGACATCAGCATCAGAAGTGAGATGGCCGACATCCGTGATATTCATCACGTGTTTTACGTTGTAGCCATTCCAGATCAGAACCCGTTTGAGAAGATCCTCAAAGATGTAACTGCGCAGATTGCCGATGTGGGCGTAATTGTAGACGGTAGGGCCACACGTGTAAAGGCCTGCCTTTCCTTTCGTAAGAGGAACAAACTTCTCCCTTCTTCTGGTTAATGTGTTATATAAAGTAAGATCCATATTACTATTCTAAAAAGTGATTATTTCCGCCTTCTTTAAACTTTCGCCAATCAATAAAGGCACATCAATTTTCCCTAACTCTTCTCCGATCTGCTCCGGATCGGATTTTGTCGCCGGACTCTTTGGTCCGAGTAAACAACAAATCTCCGGCCCTTTGGAGATCTCATATGTCCCAATTTCTTTCGCAATTTCAATAATCTCCTGCTTGTCAAAGGTAAGAAGAGGACGGAGTATTTCCATTTTAACATGCTTGGTTATCGTTGTCAAATTGCTTAACGTCTGGCTGGATACCTGCGCCAGATTCTCGCCGGTGATAAGATATTTCGCGTTTTCTTTTCCGGCAATCACTTCAGCCGTTTTGAACATCATGATCTTGGAAAGGATAAAATAATTCCGGTGGCTGCACTTTTCAACGAGCTGTTTAAGGACCTCGACAAAAGGAACGAGGTAGATTTTACGTACGCCCAGCAGCTTTACCAATTCCTTAACCTTCTCGACTTCTTTCTTGTCAGATAATGGTTCCTGATGAAAATGGGCGGCGATAATTTCTACACGATTTTTCATTAAATGAATGCTGACGGGGGAATCGATCCCTCCCGAAATAAGAGCAATAGCTTTTTCCATAAAAAGACGTTTAGGAAGAAGTTTTTAAGGTTTTTGAGAATTTTGTGAAAGATCAGTAACAAAAACATTTATATCCTTTTTTAGAATTAATAATGATACCATGAAAATAAAAGTATTCTTTATTGTTTTTCTAGGTCTTCTTCAGATTTCCTGGGCAGCAAACCTTTACCAGCAGGATTCATTGCAACTTCAGTTACATATGAACGGCGAATTCGATCTTGTTCCCACCGGCAGCAGCGCTAGGGTAAAAGAGGTAACAACAGACATCCTTCTGTATCCGGCAGAAGAATACCGGCAAAGTATTCTTTCACAGGAAACAACAGGAGAAGTTCGCGATAATAACATCACCTTTTTCTGGGATGACCAGAAGATTGAACAAAAAAAGTTCGGCTACTCCTCACTGATTGAAACATACAATCTGCGGAAACAAGTACGCACAAAAATTCCTTACCCTTTTTCTACCAAAGACGTTGAAGGCTATGAACAATACCTCGAGCCAACAAAAACGATCGATTCCCTGAACCAGGCTATTATCAGACAAGCCACGGAACTTGCAGAAGGAGAGGACGATGCCTTCAAAGTCGTTTTCAATCTGGCAAGTTGGGTGGAAAGCAATGTCCGATACGACTTAAATACACTTACCGAAACCGCATCGCAGAAAGCAAGCTGGGTCCTCCAAAACAAGCAAGGCGTCTGCGATGAAATGACATCATTATTTGTGGCCATGGCCCGTTCTGTAGGCATCCCCGCTCGATTCGTGAAAGGAATTAGTTATACCACCTCAGAACTGTTTGACGAAAACTGGCTTCCCCACGGCTGGGCAGAAGTGTATTTTCCAGATATCGGCTGGGCAAGTTTTGACATTACCTTTGGCGAGTACGGGTACATTGATGTTACCCATATTAAACTTCGCGATAGTTTTGATCCGGCAGAGCCGGACACGAAATACCAGTGGTCAGCGAATGACGTGGATTTAATTGCAGAACCATTACAGTTAGCAGTCTCCGTAAAAAAAGAAGGCAATCCTATCATTGAAGAGATCCTGCTGGAGCAGGAAATTGTTGGCGAGGAAGTAGGCTTCGGCAGTTACAATCTTATCAAAGGGATCGTCAAAAATAAAGCTGATTATTATCAAGCTACAACGCTGCAGCTGGCCGTTCCTCCAGAGATTGAAATTTTGGAACGAAACAAGCGAACGCTTCTTCTGCAGCCGAAAGAGACCAGAGAAACCTTCTGGATCATCAAAGCCAGCCCTGATCTTGACCCTTCCTATAAGTACACGTTTCCAACAGCGATTTATTCTGAAAAGAATGCGTCTTCCACAGCCAGTTTTACGGTGGTGGAAGATGGCCCGGAGTACACTGAATCGGATGTTCAAAAACTGACCGTGCAGGATGAGGAGAAAAGTTATTCCAGACGTGTCACGTTTGACTGTGATGCTCCGCAACAATTAAAATTAGGCGAAACAAGGATTATTCAGTGCGCAATTAAAAACAGCGGGAATACCAATCTACAGGACATTAGGTTCTGCCTGGAAGAGGAATGCAAGATGCTCGATCTCCCCATCAATCAGCAGGAAACAATGGAAAAAACAGTAACCGCGGAAAAAATAGGATGGAACACGCTGATCGTGAGCGCCGAGAACAACCTCATTGAAAAAAAGATAGCCCTCGAGTATGTCGTCCTCGATGCGCCGACAATTGCCGTCCGCACAGAACAACCTGACATAGTCCAATATCGAGAACCATTCCAGATTACCATCTCTCTCGCAAAAACATCTTTCAGCACCCCTTCCGATGTTACGGTTATTTTGGAAGGAGCAGGTTTTGCACATGAATGGAAAATGGAAGAGCTTACGCAGGAGACAACATTTGTTCTTGATCTCGCAGACCTTCCTCTTGGAAGAAATAATAAGTTTACCGTTACGACAACGTGGCAGGATCAGGAAGGGACAGTGTATTCTGACGAGAAAGAGATTCAAATACAAGGAGAAGCAGTAACCGCGTGGGATAAAATAAAAATGTTCATGAATACTCTTCTAGGTATTTTTTATTAAAAATAAGAATCCTAATAAACACAAATAAATAGAACACAAATAAATAAAAATAAAAAAAAGAAGACGTTTTTATCTTTTTTTCTTAGCAGCTTTTTTCTTCGTTACTTTTTTCTTTGTTGTCTTCTTCTTAGTAACTTTCTTTTTTGTTGCTTTTTTAGCCATCATAACACCTCTTATGTTTTTATAACGGAAGAAAAGATGTTTACCTTTTTAAAAGTTTCCTTTTTGCACAGAAAATTTTCAAAAAAAAAGGCACGATGCAAGTTTATGCACGCCGCCATAAAATTTGTCGACGAAAATGTGACGGAAAAGAAAAAGAGAGCTATAACACTCCGAAAAGATTGTTGTTACGTGTGCCATTTGTTGTTTCAGAATGAAACAAAAGAGCAGAGCGTTCGCCAAGCGGCATACCTTTTTTTTCTATCTGTTCATGTCATTGCCAAGAGAGAAGCTATTTTATAAAGTTTTAAAAAGAGGATTGTATTTTATCCCTAAAATGGATAAGGACCAGCCCCAGAAAAAAATGGTTTATTCTGAAACTGTTAACTTGCAAGGACTGGAAGCAGAAAACGAAGCCTTAACTTCCTCTCTTGAAAAACTGGAGCAGGAAAATAAAGTTATTTCTACCACGCTCAACAGATTAGAGGAAGAAAGCGCCGTGCTTCGGGAATTATTTCATAATGTAAACACGGAATTGACCAATCTCAAAAAACCGGCGCTTCTCGTCGCCGAAATCATGACCATCATAGAAAACAATAAAGCCGTGATTAAACTGCCCAACGGAAATAAGTTTTATTGCTACATTTCCAAAGACGTGCAGGGCCTGCAATGCGGCGAATCGGTGCTTGTCGATCAAAAATCCCTGAACATCATGGAAAAAATCGAGTTCAATTCCAATCTTGAAATAGAGAAATTCGTCATCATCAACAAACCAAAGGAGAGCTGGAAAGAAATTGGCGGGCTTAAAGAAGAAGTCCAGGAAGTAAAAGAAGTAATTGAACTTCCTCTTAAAAAACCAAAACTCTTTGAGAAAGTGGGCATTCAGCCGCCCAAAGGAATCTTATTATACGGGCCGCCTGGAACAGGAAAAACACTTCTGGCAAAAGCAGTAGCCCACAGCACGGATGCCACATTTATTGAAGTTGTAGGATCAGAATTAGTGCAGAAATTTATCGGCGAGGGGGCAAAATTGGTAAAAGAAATTTTTGAATTAGCACGAAAAAAAGCGCCTTCCATCGTCTTCATCGATGAAATTGATGCTCTTGCCGCAACAAGAATGGATACAGGCACATCCGGCGAGCGGGAAGTGAACAGGACTTTTATGCAACTGCTTGCGGAAATGGACGGCTTCAAACATCTTGACAACGTCAAGATTATTGGCGCGACAAACAGGATTGACATCCTCGATCCGGCGATTATCCGGCCGGGCCGATTAGACCGGCTTATAGAAGTAGGCCTGCCGGATGAAGAAGGACGGCTTGAAATTCTCAAAGTTCATTCCAAAAACATGAATCTCCAGAAGGTGAAGTTGCCGGAAGTTTCTGCGCAGATGGAAGGATTCAGCGGTGCAGAGATTAGAGCCGTTTGCACCGAAGCCGGGTTTTTCGCCATCCGCGAAGACAGGGAGTATGTTACGCCGGAAGATTTCTTGGGTGCGATAGAAAAAATACGTTTTGAAGATGATGACGAATTAGAACCAGGATTTTTTGGATAAGATTGGTTATATTAAATTGTTTCAGCTCTTTTATACTAACTTCTACTCTTTTGATAATTTCTATTTTTTCTCCATTCATTTCATCTCACAATTACAATCATCAACCCATTTACAAAAACCACATTCTTCAGAGGGGGCGGGAATTGCTGCTTCTAAAACCTGAAGTGCTTTCTTAAAAATATTCTCTGCGTTCTTGATATTGACTTTAACCTTAACAATGTCTGTATTAAAACAAACATGGCCATTCTCTTCTACTTTATGAGGATGGTAAAAAACTAAATAAGTATAATCTTCAGTTTCATAACTGTTTTTTCTAAGTAAGAAATTGTAAATATCCATCTGATCCTGATAATGTTCGTGCGTATCTTCTTTCAGAGGATAACCTCTTGTCTTATAATCTAAAACAACTAATTTCTTACCTTTTACGAGAATATTATCAATCGCTCCTCGGAAAAGATTGCCTTTTTTATCAGTCCATTGGATGCCTTTAAAGTTGCTTCGCCAGACCTTCAGCAGTTCTTCGTTATCAAAGAGCTTGACTTCCCCATTTAACTTTTGCAGTTCTGGTGGCAATTCTCCTTTCTTCATAAATAGGTCAAAATGCTCTTTGAGGACTTTATCCATACCTGATGGCAGACTGGGAAAAATAATATCTGGTCGCTTTATCCCTTTATTAAAATTGAGCCAGAAGCATCTAGGGCAATCTTTCAAAAGACTTAATGATGATGGGCTGAATTTATGTGTCATTTATCCCAACCTCTTTTGCATCTTTCTTTTAGAAGCTTCTGCAAGCTTTTCTTCTTGAGATTTTACTCTCTTTTGCAACTTTTTAATGTCTTCTTCGGGAGGAAGGTGTTCTGGTATAATCTTATTTTTTGCTAAAACTCTCCTCATTTCTTTGTTATTCTTAACGTGCTCTTTGGTTATTTTTATTTCTCCTTGTACATCATTCTGTTGTACATTAAAATTAGTGATTTCAGTGGCAAAATTTTTGGCAGCGATGGTTACGGTCGGTAAGAAATCAGCCAGGGGCCTATTTTGGGGGATGTCAAGCTTTAGTTTCATCTGTTTGGTATCGTTTCCTCCAAACAAGGCTTCATCACCTTTGCTTCTGATCCGAGCAAAGCCGGCATCATCAACACCTCGTTCATAGATGAGCTTGGAGAGTTCTGTTTCTGCGGCAATGAGCTTATTTCTTGCTTCAAATCTTTCCTGCAAAGCAATTCTTTCTTCTATGAGTTCCTGCTTCCTGGTTTGTATCGCAAAATAGCTCTGCGCAAAGGCAATCTGCTCTTTGCGGGGGTCACCATTCTGGGCGATGAGATAACAAGCATATCGGGTAAGAATGAAATCATCTACTTCTCGCTCTGCACCTGAGCCTAATGAAACCATTTTGGCGGCTCCGACAAAATGGTCTGGGATAGCATAACCTGACTTTGTACAGGCTTCTTTTGCTTTTTCTATCACGCCTAAAAACTTACGCCATTCGGTATATCCCAAGAGGGTCTGCAATTCCCGGGCATACCAGAATTCAACTCCGTCTACTATATGGGCACACCCTTCAAATGATTTTTGTAAAGTGCTGATAAGTTCTTTTTTCATTATTTTCACCATCATGGGGCCTTGTGTGCGCTGGGAAGTTACTACCGTTAATCATTTCCTTGCGGATCATCTGGTGTTCACTACCGTCATTGCGCATTCCACGCCAAGGAGGTAAAAAGTTAAATACTTTAAAAGATTTCTTGAAGAGATGTTCCGCAAATACGGCATCTTAGGCATTATCCTGATACTTCTCGTCCAGCTTAATTTCTTTTTTAATATCGAACCATTCGCCCGCTGGTACTTCCCTCTGATCTGGTTTGGCTATATTTTCCTGATTGATGCCATTACCTATAAACTCAAAAACCATTCCCTGCTGATGAATAAACCAAAACAACTTCTGCTCATGCTTATTTTGTCCTCCCTCGTATGGTGGATGTTTGAATATGTTAATTATGTTCTGGGAAATTGGCAGTATGTTAACATAGATGTATTTACTTCAAAAACAGAAGTGCTGCTATTTAGTTGGCTGAGTTTCGCAACTGTTATCCCTGCGGTCTTTGAAACCGTCGACCTCTTAAGAACGATTCATCTTTTTGATAACGTAACGTTGAAAAGAAAACATAACATCACAAAACGGTTCTTATACTCCATGATCGGAATAGGAATCGTTGCGTCAATGTTCATCATGCTTTTCCCTAAACAATTATTTCCTTTCATTTGGGTGTCATTCTATTTCATATTGGATCCTCTTAATTATCTTCACAAACAACCCTCCATCATCCAGCATCTCAAAGATAGAAAACTGGCCATACCTTTGACTTTATTCATAGCAGGCATCGGCTGCGGAGTACTGTGGGAATTCTGGAATTTCTGGGCCTTGCCAAAATGGATGTATGTATTGCCGGCATGGACCGGGCCAAAACTGTTTGAGATGCCGCTGTGGGGATACCTCGGCTACGGCCCATTCGCCTGGGAATTATATGCGATGTATTATTTCGTGCGTAATTTGTTTTCCAAGAAAAAAACTGAGTTTTTTACTTAACAAAAGGTAAACAATGCCTTTTAGCCTTTACATTACTTTCAGATCAAAACAATAGCGATGCACACCCGGTGAAAACTGGCCGCAGGGCACTGTTCGCAGGATCTGCACGGGATGTTTAGAGATGGTACTAATCTTTTTTATCTTCTTTTTATGCGGCTGAACTTCATGTTCATGCAAAAAGGCGTATAAATGAACAATTGCCCCTTTCTTCGCTTTTTGCAGCGCCAGATGCAAGAAATCTTCGCCTGTTTTGGGAAGAGGCATGACGATACGATCAAACTTTTTCCGTAACTGAGGAAGGATGCTCATGACATCTCCTTCATGGACAACAATCTTATCTTCAAGATGATTTAATGGTATATTTTCCAGCGCATACTGGTGAGCCAGGACATTAATCTCGATTCCATAGATTTTTTCCACGGGAGAATTTCGGGCGATAACTAAAGGATACGGCCCGGCGCCGGAAAACATCACCAAAACTTCTTCGCTTTTTGTAATCTGCTTGGCTATCCTCAGGCGTTCATTCGCCAGCCTTGGAGAAAAATACATCTTTTCCAGATGGATTTTCATCTGCACCCCATTCTCCCGGTGGATTGTTTCTTTCTTTTTCTTCCCTGCCAGGATGCGAACTTTTCTGGTACGAAAAACACCGGAATGCATATCTGTTTTCTTCACCACCGTCGCTATCGTCTTATGGTACGCAAGATAGGCTTCAGCAATTATTTTCTCTTTATGCTGTAATTCATCGGGAATCTCCAGAATCAGGATATCACCGACAATTTCCTGTGTTTTGGGAATAAGAGCCATTTCTTTTACAGTGAGCTTTCCTTTCAAAAGATCGTTCAGCGTGACGGCCATTTCCCGTTTTGGAAATGAAAACTTGGTGTCTACAACCTTAGCATTGGCAACGGGAATTCTTTTGGTGACAGGAAAATAAATGC
>Ga0208375_1001499_pt1 | contig 25962 bp, 37 predicted proteins | sample RifOxyD1_FD_184038 | JGI IMG/M metagenome (GOLD analysis project Ga0208375, IMG submission 184038) | Soil microbial communities from Rifle, Colorado - Rifle Oxygen_injection D1 (SPAdes) | ecosystem: Environmental > Terrestrial > Deep subsurface > Rock core/Sediment | place: Rifle, Colorado...
GAGGGCTTCGACGCAACTCCGGGCTTCGGCGTGTCGGCCGGGGTCGCCGGTCGGACCGTCGCCGTCGGCGCGGACCGGTTCATGACGCAACTCGGTCTTGATGTCGCAAGCTTCCTGCCGACCGCCCAGCGTCTCGGCGAGCAAGGCAAGAGTCCGCTCTATGCCGCGATCGACGGCCGCTTGGCAGCGGTGATCGCGGTCGCCGATCCGATCAAGGAGACGACGCCCGCGGCGATCAAGGCGCTGCATGCGCTCGGACTCAAGGTTGCGATGATCACCGGCGACAACGCAGCTACGGCCGCGGCGATCGCCAAGCAGCTCGGCATCGATGAAGTCGCAGCCGAGGTCTTGCCCGACGGAAAGGTCGCGGCACTGAAGAAGTTCCGGATCAATGGCGCGCGGGTCGCCTTCGTCGGCGACGGCATCAACGACGCGCCGGCGCTCGCCGAAGCGGACGTTGGGCTCGCCATCGGCACCGGAACCGATGTGGCGATCGAGGCGGCTGACGTGGTGCTGATGTCGGGCGACCTGCGTGGCGTGCCGAATGCCATCGCGCTCAGCCAGGCGACGATCCGCAACATTAAACAGAACCTGTTCTGGGCCTTCGCCTACAACGCCGTGCTGATCCCGGTCGCGGCGGGCGCGCTCTACCCGGTGAACGGTACCTTGCTTTCGCCGATCTTCGCGGCGGCCGCGATGGCGCTCTCCAGTGTCTTCGTACTCGGCAACGCGCTCCGGCTCAAACGCTTCCAGGCACCTATGATGGTCGAAACCCGCACCGAGACGTCGGGGAGCGGGACGGCATCGCCCAAGTCACACCTGGTGAATGCTCATTGAACCCGGGCCGAAGCCCCGCCTAACTGAATACCAAAACAAGATTAAGGAGGCCGTCATGGCTAGCGTATCTCATCCCCAAGTAATCATCTACACGACACCGACTTGCCCTGACTGCTGGACGCTGAAGGTTTGGCTGGAGAGAGAGGGGATCGCGTTCGAAGAACGCGACCTCTCCGACCCCAAGATCATGGCGGAAGCCAAGGCGCGCACCGGTGTGCGTGTCGCACCGATCAGCTTGGTGGGTGAAAAGGTCTTCTACGGCACGTTCCAGTCGCAAAAACCGGCCCTGACTGTGGCGCTCGGCCTGTCCCATACTGCCTGAGAGAGAACCGTGACGAAACATGTTGATATACGCCAGGCCGGACGCACCCTCGCGGTGCCGGAGGGCGTCACCATCCTGAAAGCGGAACTCGCCGACGGCATCGCCTATCCGCATGTCTGCCGCTCCGGGCGGTGCGGGTCCTGTAAGTCGCGCCTCGTCAGTGGCGAGGTCGATCTTCTCGAACACAGCCGCTTCGCGTTCTCGAACGAGGAGAAGGCGCAGGGGCTGATCCTCGCCTGCCAAGCGATCCTGACAACGGCTGCGAACGTCGCCTGGCTTGACGGCGAAGAGGAGACCCCATCTCGTCCGCGCCGCCGTCTAAACGGCCGCGTGACAGCGATAGCAGACGCTACACACGACATCAAGCATATCCAGCTCGCCACCACCGATGGTCGAAGCGGCTATGCTGATCGGTACGGCACCCGGGCTGGGTCTAAGGACCTGCATGCCGATGTGTTCTTTACGCCCGGAGAAGCGTCGGCGTGTAGGTAAGCCCCGGTTTTCCGGTAGTAATTGATGAGTCCCCTAGGAGGAGAGAATGATGAATATCGGTCAAGCAGCCAAGTTCTCCGGTGTCTCGGCGAAGATGATTCGCTACTACGAACAGATTGGCTTGATCCCGCAAGCTATTCGTTCTGATGCCGGCTACCGACATTACAGCTCGTCGGACGTGCATAGCCTTCGCTACATCCGTCGCGCACGCGACCTTGGCTTTTCTGTCGAACAGATCTCGGAACTACTGGTCTTGTGGCGCGACCGTGACCGCGCGAGCGCCGACGTCAAGGCGATGGCACTTTCCCATGTCGCCGGATTAAAGGCGAAGATCGCGGAACTGCAAGCGATGGCGCAGACGCTCGAGCACCTGGCCGATCACTGCCACGGTAATGACCGCCCGGATTGCCCAATCATTGCGGATTTGGCTGAGCCGACCGCCGCAGCGGCGGCGGAACAGTGTTCACAGGCTCCACATAGGACGCCTCGGTTTGGGGTCGACACGCCCGCCTCGTCACGCCATCGCGCAGCCAAGGTGACTCTTTCGTGAGCTGAGCTGAACGCGCACGAGCTTTCTCAACATCGTTCTTACCCAGCCGAGGTCAGCGATCTTCGATGGTCATCCCTTCTCGGGTTCGCTCAAACGCGGAGGCAAGAATTTTGCCATTGAAGTCAAAGTAAAAAATTTTGCTAAAAAGCGTTTGACCTTATCACGCTGTCAAACCCCATATTAGTCGGACACAGTAACCAACCAGGAGATCAAGATGCTTCGTTTCTACATTCCAAACATGACCTGCGGCGGCTGCGCCAAGTCCGTCACCAAGGCGCTGCTGAGCGTCGACCCGCAAGCCCGCATCGAAACCGACCCGCCCGCGCGTGAAGTTCGGGTCGATAGCGCCTTGGACGAGAGCGCTTTCCTCGCGGTGCTTAGCGAGGCCGGGTATCCGGACAAGCAGTGACCCGAAGCGACGACCTACTAATTTCAACAGACTGTGACGGTTTAGACATGACCAACGACCGATTTGGAGAAGGAACAATGGCATCGTTATTGTTCATAGCGGGCGCAGCGCCTGCTTCGTCGCTTTAAGCGGGATTCAAGCGACCAAATTCACATGGCTCAAGGGTCTTACAGACATCCGCCTGTTCACCCGCAGGTTACAAGCATGATCAAACAGGGGCATCAGCCCAAACTGTCGCTATTGCGGCCTTGGGAGTCTGGCAAACGGGAAGTGCCAAAGGGTGACAACCTCTTGAAGCTGGCAGAAGCATTGGGCTTCGAGCCTGGAGAACTGATGGCGATGACCCGTGAGAGCCGCAAGGAATCAAGGAAGTTCACCTGCTTGCGGCATTTAGGTCGTTGCCAAGAACGTCAGTCGATAGCGATTAAGCTGGTTGAGGCATTGAAGTAATTCTTCCGCGTCCTTCCAACAGCGCAAGTTCAAGCGCTATCGCGTGAACGTCCCATCGTCGGCCGAAGCGGCCCGTCCTGTCACCCCCATATCACGTCAGCTTCATTGCCAAGAGCAGTCAGTGAAGCTAGCCCAGCGACATGGAAGACGCCGTTACCCCATGAGGCTCGTTCCTGATGGTTCGGGTAAAAATCAGGCGGATAATCCGGCGGCACCCGTCTCCTTTTGCATAATGTGATAAAGAGACAGTCGGGCCAGCATCCATATAAGAATCGATACGATAGACCCTAGGAATGCCTGTCTCTTTATTAAAAAGCGTCCGGATCCATGGGTCTCTCTATTAATTGTTGGGCGTTTCGGCGACTAAAAGGTAAAACATGAGTAGCGCAGATGGTAAGAATTGGAAAGCTGGGCTATTGCTATTGATAGCTTTCGCCGGTGCTGGGTATGGGGTTGGGCATATTGTTGGTGGCGAATCCGAAGATCATATACATGATGAAATTGCCATAACCGAGCAATTCAAAGATTCTGTTTTACGAGAGAGTGGTGGTGCTTATTCAGCATGCAGAATCACCGTCCCATCTGGTGATCAAAGAAAGGTTTATGTAGAGGCACATAAGAACGACTCTTCCAGCGCCACTGTAGTTGTAACAGATACTGGAGCCGATCCAAAAGTTGTTCTGTGCTCTACGGTTCAGTGGGACATTGTCCGGCCCACACGATTGGTTACTGTCTGGATAGCAAAAAAGAGATGACAAATATGCCCAACCCTGTGCTCAAGCGGGACGCGCCTACGACGCGCCCCTTAGCACTACGTTAGGCCGCACATTCACATTCGCATGGCAGACCTCACTACTCGAGTTGCAAGGACCGTCGGCAAGCACTTTGTCACCCTCTCGTGCATTCAACGCCCACCCGCTGATGCACAGCCGAAGACGCTGGTCTTCTCGGGCTTTCTGATAGACATCTTGGGTGAGTGGTTCTACGTCACCGCTGGCCACATAGTGCGAGACATAGGCACTGCCATTGCCGCGGGTTCCGAATTCGATGTGTGGCGACTCGATGATCAAACTGCTGGCAACCGCTTTTCTGGAAAGGCGGTGCCGTATGCCTTCGATCTGAAACGGTGGTTCGTGCTTCAGGACGACTCGCACGGCTTTGACTACGCGATCGTTCACCTCGCGCCGTTCTATCGCAGGCAACTGGAGGCCGGCGGCGCGACTCTGATCGGGAAGGCCATTTGGAGCGACCACGTTGTTCCAGCCGATTACTGGGTTCTCGTTGGTATTCCCTCTGAGTCCGTGAACTACGACGGCGAGTCAGTGATCCGGGCTCGCGTCGTGGTGTCGCCGCTTCGTCCGGCCGAGGCTCCAGACCTCGCCGAACGAAAGGCAGAGAATCAGTTCTATGCAACCCCACTCGATGGCTCCGAAGCATTCTTTAAAGATGCCGATGGCTTTAGTGGTGGACCCGTGTTTGCTCTGAAGAAGGTGGAGGGTAGGTGGTGCTACGGGGTCATCGGAGTTCAGAGCGCTTGGTATCGGTCAAGCAGGACCATGGCAGTCTGTCCATTCACCTCGTTTGCCCTCGCCCTTGAGCCAGTCGTCGCAGAGGCCCTTGAGGAGTATCAACGCGATGGCGGCAGTGCGGTCTAACTCTACGTTGAATGGCGCTTTGACCGGTAAACGACGAACACCTGTCATATGGAGCAGTCAGCCGGACAGGCCGTTCAGGCCGACATGCAGCCCCCAGATTCACCATGGAAGGTGACGCATATTTTCCCGCTTTCCAGCGAGCGACAAACGCAAGACGATTAACCCTAGGATTGGACTTTGGTACGCCCCACAAGCTCCCCAAGCCTGATCAGCGCATTCTCGACGCGACTATCCCAGGGCAGCGCCACGGAAAGCCGGAAGCAATTCCGGAATTTTTCCTGTGGCGAAAACAAGGGGCCGGGCGAAATGCTGATACCTTCGTTGATGGCGGCCTGATACAGACCCATGGCGTCGCAGTCGGGCGGCATCTGCACCCACAGCAGGAACCCGCCCTGCGGCCGGCTCACCCGGGTGTCATGCGGAAAATGCCGGGCGATGAGGGTTTGCGCGCGCAAAAGATTTGATTCGACCGTGCGGCGCAATCGCACCAGGTGACGTTCATAGCGGCCGCTGGCAAGGTACTCGGAAAGGGCAAGCTGGGGCAAGGTTGCGGTGGCCATCGAACTGACGTACTTGAGTTGCGACACTTCCTGCCCCCAGCGCCCGGGCACCAGCCAACCCACTCGGCAACCAGGGGCAAGCGTTTTGGAGAAGGAGCCGCAATACAGCACATTGCCAGTTGTGTCGTAGGCCTTGACCGCGTGAGGACGGATGCGATCGTGTGCCAGATCCCCATAGATGTCGTCCTCGATCAGCGGAATATCCCGCTCCGCCAGCATCTTCACCAACTGGCGTTTGCGCGCGTCGGGCATCAGCGAGCCGCTCGGGTTGCTGAAATTGGCCACCACCAGTACGGCCTTGACGGGCCAGCGCTCCAGCGCCATGGCCAGCGCTTCCAGGCTGATGCCATCGCCGTCGCACGGCACTTCCAGCGCCTGCAATCCCATGGATTCGATCGCCTGCAGCGTACCGAAAAATGCCGGCGATTCGATGGCCACCACATCCCCGGGGCGGGTAATCGCACGCAACGCGAGATGGATCGACTCCTGGGTGCCGCAAGTGACCTGGATTTCTTCCGGATCGAAAGCGCAACCGGCTTCCGCACCGCGCCGGGCAATCTGCAAGCGCAAGGATTTCTCTCCCGGCGGGAAGCTATACCGGCAGCTTGCCTCGGGTGACCGGCGCATGGCCCGGCTGGTCGCCTCGCGCAGATCGCGCGTGGGCAGTAGATCAGGATGCGGTACCGCGGCGCCGAGTGAAATCAGCCCTTCGCGCTGAGTAGCCTGATAAAGCCGAACAGCCAGGCCGGATACGCTGACCTGGCATGGCGCGGCGTCCTCGCAGGTTTGGGTGGCTCTAGGCGGCAGCGTGTCGGGAAGACAGACGAAATAACCGGACTGGGGCTTGGCCTCCAGCCAGCCCTGCGCTTCCAGCAAGCGATACGCCGCCACCACGGTGGAGGCGCTGGCTTGCTGCTGGGCTGAGTAACGGCGCACCGACGGCACTTTCTGTCCGGGCGCGTACAAACCCTGCCGGATGCCTGTTTTCAAACGCTCGGCAAGCTCTTCGTAGAAATTCATGAGTCCCCCGTAAGCCTGCAGGCTAAACGCCTCGGCCAAGGCCGAACGATACAGTCGAGCTGAAATTCAAGCAGTACAGATGTACAGATGTCGGGTCTGTACTGCACAGATACCAGCATAGCTGATCGTGTACCCGGCGGCATCCACACCTAGCATGAACGCATTGCAACATGCAGGTGACAGCCATGGCCGCACCGGACAGCAAGCGAACTGCGGTCGATATCCGTACCCGCATTGCATACGCGGAATGTTTGCGGAATCGGTATCGCAGGCGGCAACTCGTTGTCTGGTGGCGCTGGCTGATGCGTACCCTACGGCAACGCAGGGGGGCTGCACAGTTGCGTGCGCTCGACGATCGCGCCTTGCACGATTTGGGCCTGTCTCACAGCAACATCGATGCTGCCGCGCGTGGTTTGTACCGCTGATCTGAGGAAATACGTATGCCGCTTGTTACACAGGATGCCGCTTTGGCTTTTGCGCAAGACTGGAACGACGCCTGGAATCGTCACGATCTGAACGCGGTGCTCGATCATTTCACCCGGGACTTCGAATTCTGTTCCCCCTACATCATCGAGCTGGCCGGCGAGGCCAACGGCTGCCTGCGTGGTCATGAGGCCGTCCGACTCTATTGGGAAACAGGACTTACCAGAATACCGAACCTGCATTTCAAGCTGATCGACGTGCTCGCCGGTGTGGGCAGCCTGACGATTTATTACGCGGGGCACCGGGGCATGGTAGCCGAGACGTTTCACCTTGACGGTAACGGAAAGGCGTTCAAGGCCGTCGCCTGCTATAGCGTTTCGCCCATTGGAATAAGCAGGGAACACCATGAGTGATCATTCGCGAGAGCTCCCGGTTCTGGCTTGGCTGCGGCGATTTATCGCAGGCAAGCTGTCGCCGGGCGAAACAACACATATGCGTTATCCCACCGCAATTTCACGCACCCTGGCAATGCGTATCGTTGAAATAGACGCGGGCCGGGCAACGCTGGAGATCGACGCCGACGCCGGGATTCATGGAAATCAGCAGGGCACGGTGCATGGGGGCCTGCTATGCGAGCTGGCCGACGCCGCGATCGGAACCGCGCATTCCACGCAGTTAGCCGAGGGCGAATCCTTCGCCAGCATCGATCTGAAGGTCAACTTCATCCGGCCGGTGTGGAAGTCCGTTCTACGCGCCGTCGCCAAGCCCATGCAAAGCGGGAATACCGTCAGCCATTACACGTGCGAAATCTTCCGCGACGACGGCAAGCTGGTTGCAATGGCGACAAGTTCGATCATGACGCTGCGCGGCGAAAAAGCGGCGGGGAGATAGACACATGCCACACGACATTTTGCTGCCCTGCGCTGCCATGATTGCCTTGACTGGGCTCGTCTGGCTACGCGCCGTCTATGAGCGCGTAGCCGAAAGCCGCGCGCGCGGGATCGCACCGCAATCGCTGGCATCTTCCCGCGACACCGCGCGTATCCTGAAAAACACACAGGCCCTCGATAATTTCACCAACCTGTTCGAATTCCCCGTGCTGTTCTATGTACTGTGCCTTGCAATGGTGGCAACCGACATGAACACGGCAGGATATGTCATTGCGGCGTGGGTATTTGTCGCACTGCGCGCTGCTCATAGCCTGATCCACGTCACCTACAACCGCGTGTTCCACCGCTTCGTCGCCTGGATGCTAGGCGCAGCATGGCTGTTCGCAATGTGGGGGAGTTTCGTTTTTGAACTGGTAACGCATCGAGCGTGAATACGTCATTGCCATTCGCGTAGCCTCAATCTCATATCAATCGTAAAGGAACCCCCATGTCAGACAAATCCATTCCTGTGGCAATCATGGCCGCGGATGCCCCGCTGCGGACGCGTCCCACCCTTTACCCCGAGCCTGTCGCCGCCATGCTGGCCTCGCGCCTGTCAGGCAGACACAAACGACCACTCGGCGACCTGTTCGGCTTGAAGAACTTCGGTGTGAACCTCACCCGTCTGGAACCCAATGCCGTGTCCTCGCTGCGACACGCGCACGAGAGGCAGGACGAGTTTGTGTTTGTCCTGCAAGGTTGCCCAAGCTTGCTGACCAACGAGGGAAAAACCCGATTATCGCCAGGCATGTGCGCCGGTTTCCGCGCAGGGACTGGCAACGCGCACACGCTGATCAACGAGACCGGAGAAGACGTGGTCTATCTCGAAATCGGCGACCGCACGTCGGGAGATGAAGTCACGTACCCGGACGACGATCTGCACGCGCAGTTCAACGACGGCCAGTGGACGTTCAGCCACAAAGATGGAACACCCTACTGATTACAGGTGAAGAGCCCATGACGCATCACGTACTCATCATTCACGAAGTCGAAGACTACGAAACCTGGAAAGCCGTGTTTGATCAGGCTGCCGGCATCAGAAAACAGGCGGGAGAAATACGCTATCGATTGCTGCGCCGCGATGGTGCGGCCAACCATATCGTGCATTTCTCGGAGTGGGTTTCCCTAGATCGTGCACGTGTATTTTTCGAATCGCCAGAACTCGTTGAGATCCGGCATCAGGCTGGCGTCAGGACGCCCACATTCCTCTATCTGGACGAGATTGAGCAAAGTTCGCTTTGAAGCATGCGCATCGACTATTTTTCCCACATGCCGGACCTCATTACCCGGCTGCGGCACATTACCCGCGAGCAGAAGCAGTTCGGGCTCAATCCGGCACTTCGCGTGTTGATCGAGGCGCGTGTGTCGCAGTTGAATGCTTGCGTCTACTGTCTACATCTGCATTTCAGGGAAGCCCTGCGTCAGGGTGAATCGCAATGCAGACTGGACAGCCTGACGGTCTGGCATGAATCGCCGTTTTTCGACGCACGTGAAAAAGCAGCGCTGGCCTGGGCCGAAGCTTTGACCCTGCTACCTGACACTCGGGCTGAAGAATCCGTGTTCGCAGCCCTGAAGTTTCATTTTTCCGATCTTGAGATCGTCGAGCTGAGTCTCGCGATTTCCTTGGCGAATTTCTGGAACCGGATGGCTAGCGGATTCCGCCGCGAGCCGGAATTCGAAACCACCTCCAAAGCGAATGGACTCGCATGCAAATCGACTGCCGAATCGCCGCCGAAACCGACGCTAACGACATAGCCAATCTGGTCAATCGGGCTTACCGACCGGGTACGTCAATGCGTGGCTGGACGCATGAATCCCATCTGTTGGCTGGCGACAGGATATCGTCCGCACAGGTACGGGTGCTGCTTCGATCAGGCCAAACCGTCCTGGTGATGTGCCGGGACGGCGCCATAGTCGCGTGCGTCCATGTGCAAGGCGATGCATCTGGCGCCTGGATCGGCATGCTGGCGACCGAACCCGCCTTACAAGCGCAGGGGTTGGGCAAAAGCACGCTCCAGTACGCCGAAACATTCGCGGCTGAACACTTCAAGGCCATCGTTGTTCGAGTGGCCGTGCTGGCCGCACGCCCGGAATTGATCACCTTCTACGAACGACGAGGCTATGCAAGAACAGGGCAGATCGAGGATTACCCGGTTGCAGCGGGGATAGGACGACCTCTAGTCGAAGGGCTCAAAATTGAGTTTCTTGCCAAGCAGACAACGCGTCCAGTCTTTACGCATTGCGCTTGAGCGCAGGCTGACTGCAATACCGAAATCCTCGGAGTGCCTGATGCAGAACCAATACACCCCGCATACCACAACGAAAAATGAATCGTGTCGCTGCATGACGAGCGCACCCTAAAAATACCCAACCTCAAATGCGAAGGCTCGACTATTGAATAACAGGAGGCAGACCGCGGTTTCCTGCTAAAGCAACCATTGAGCGAGCACCCGACGTTCACGTCGTCTTCTCTGAGTCCTCGTTGGGTCGGAATTCAGCAGCCCACTGTCACTTCCTGACCATTGCGGACACTCAAGAGTGTCTATCGAATTCAGAGCAATTCATTTGGTTAACGGGGATGGGACGTCTGTAGAGAAGGTTGAGAGTGCAAGTCTTTTAGCTCCTGCTTGATCCACTCTATAAAGACTTTGGTTCTGGCCGGCAGGAGTCGCGCATGCGGGTAGACGACATGGATCGGCCGCGGCGGGGGCTCGAACGATTCCAGCACGACTTGCAGATGGTTTTGCGCAATGTGATGCGCCACCTGATACGAGATGAACATGCCGAAACCCAGCCCGGCCAGGCAGGCTTCGGCCGCCGGGGCGACATGGTTGAATTCCAGATTGCCGGTTACCGGCACCGTGAACGGCTTGCCGCTTTCGTGAAACGTCCACCACGGTCCCGCGCCACCGGAGAAACGCACGCAGTTGGCTTTGAGCAGGTCTCTCGGGTGTTGGGGCACGTCATGGCGGCTCATATAGTCCGGGCTGGCGACGACCATGCGGCGAACGCTGCCCAGCGGCTGCGCAACCAGAGTCGAGTCCTCCAGCGGGCCGATGCGTATGCCGACGTCGATATGTTCCTCCAGCAGGTTGGCCACGCGATCCAGCAGCAAGAGATTGACGCGCACCTTGTCATGTTTCTGCACAAAGCGCGTCACGGCCGGCGCGACATACATCTGGCCAAACAGCACCGGCGCAGTGATGGTTAGTTGGCCGCTAGGCTCGACCGCGTCTGTGGTCAAGGCAGATTCAGCATCCTTGATGGCTGTCAGCAACTGACGGCAGTTCTCGATGTAATGGCGGCCTTCTTCGGTCAGCGAAATGCGTCGCGTGGTGCGATTGAACAGGCGGATGCCCAAATAAGCTTCCAATGTCGCCAACGTGCGCACGACGGCGGGGGGCGAAGAGTCCAGCGCTGCAGCGGCAGCCGTCAGGGTGCCTTCATCGGCAATACTGACAACGGTTTGCATGGCTTTGAGTTTGTCCATGCGCCAGATTATTCCACTTAATGGATCAGTCTTGTGTAAAACGCGCCATTTATCCATCAAGCAATGGTGATCACACTGCGCACAGTCACTTCCCCCCTGTCAATAAGGAGTTCATTGTGAATACCGCTGCCGCCTTACCCGCCCAACCCATCAAGCTGTACCGTTTCTTCCTTTCCGGCCACAGCCATCGGGTCGAGTTGTTTCTGTCGCTGCTCGGGGTGCCTTTTGAGCGAGTAGACGTGAACCTTGCCGTCGGCGAACACAAGCAGCCCGCGTTTCTGGCAATGAATTCGTTTGGCCAGGTGCCAGTGATTCAGGATGACGACATTACGCTGGCCGATTCAAATGCGATCCTGGTGTATCTGGCGAGCAAGTATGACGTCGGCCAATGGCTCCCGCGTGACCCGGTCGCTGCCGCTACCGTGCAGCGCTGGCTGTCGGTAGCGGCCGGGCCAGTCGCGTTTGGCCCAGCGAAGGCCCGACGGGCAGTCCTGTTCAAGGCGCCCATCGATACGGAAACAGCCATTGCGCAAGCCCATGAGCTGTTTGTCCTGATGGAAACCGAATTAACAAACAAATCCTTCCTGACAGGCAACAACCCGACCATTGCGGACCTCGCCAACTACGCCTACATTGCCCACGCGCCCGAAGGCAATGTCTCGCTCGATCCGTATCCGCACCTGCGCAACTGGTTGCAACGCATCGAGGCATTGCCGGGCTTTGTGCCCATGGTGAAATCCGCGGTTGGGTTGGGCTGCCTGACATGAACGCGCCGGATGGTCTGGAGGTGTTTCACGAAGGCGAACGGCTGATGCAGGTGCGAGTGGGTATGCGTGAACGCATGGCTGCACTCGGAACTCACGTGATCCGGCCCTTCATGACCGAACAGCACCAGGCATTTTTTACCCAACTGCCGTTTGTCATCGTGGGCAGCGTGGATGCCGAGGGACAAGCCTGGGCCTCCATCCTGGTCGGCTCCCCTGGGTTTATCGGCAGCCCCGATGCTCACCATCTGCTGATTCGTGCCCGCCCCACGGCCGACGATCCACTGCACCCGACCCTGATTGTCGGCGCCAGCATCGCCCTGCTGGGGATCGAGCCGCATACGCGCCGCCGCAATCGCATGAACGGCATCGTCAAGCACATCGACGACGACGGCCTGCTGGTCGGCGTCCAGCAAAGCTTTGGAAACTGCCCCAAATATATCCAGGCGCGCCAAGCCGAATATGCGAAGCGCGTAGGTTCCGGGGCCGTTCATACCGCCGTCGCGCTGACTGGACGATCCCGGCCCATCATCGCGCGCGCAGACACGCTGTTTATCGCCACCGCCCACCCCGGCGCCAATCATGCAACCACTCAGTCTCACGGCGTGGACGTATCGCACCGCGGCGGCAAGCCCGGCTTTGTGCGCATAGATGACGACCGCACCCTGACCCTCCCCGATTTTTCCGGCAACCGCTTCTTCAACACCCTCGGCAATATCGTGCTGAATCCACGCGCGGGCCTGCTCTTCATCGACTTTGAAAGCGGCGACGTGCTCCACATCGCAGCCGATGCCGAAATCATTTTCGACGGCCCCGAACTGAATGCGTTTGCCGGTGCAGAACGCCTGCTGCGATTAACGATACGGCACGTCACGCATGTTGTTGCCTCACTGCCCCTGCGCTGGAAGGGCGAACCCCAGCTGTCGCCTTATCTGGCAAACACAGGCAGTTGGACGACAACCTGTTCACCCCGACCCACCACAAGGAGTAAAGCATGAACACCCAACAGGAAGTCCGCCCTCCCATTCCGCCGTTCACACGTGAGACGGCAATCCAGAAAGTGCGCATGGCCGAAGACGGATGGAACAGCCGCGATCCCACACGCGTATCAATGGCCTATACGCCCGACAGCCAGTGGCGCAACCGCGCGGAGTTTCCACGTGGCCGGGCAGAAATCGTCCAGTTCCTTACCCGCAAATGGGAAAAGGAAATCGAGTACCGTTTGATCAAAGAACTATGGTCTTTTGAAGACAAGCGCATCGCCGTCCGCTTCGCCTATGAATGGCGTGACCACGCAGACAATTGGTTTCGTTCCTACGGCAACGAAAATTGGGAGTTCAATGACAATGGGCTGATGCAACGTCGCTTTGCCAGCATCAATGACCTACCGATCAAGGAGGCGGAACGGAAATTCCATTGGCCGCAGGGGCGGCGCCCTGACGATCATCCTGGACTTAGCGAACTGGGGCTATAAGGGGATGGGTGATTTAACTTGTCGCGCCCGACATGAGCTTTGCAACTGCGACCTCAGTTTGGTTGCTTGACTGACTCAGCTTTTCAACAACACTCCACTGGTCTTCAGGTGAACGGTTTTGGCTGAGTTTGAACTTGCCTTGAATATCCGTGAGTTCGATTTCAAAGCCCACAATCATGTTGAGAAGTTTTGAACGGCGTTCACCCGTAAGGTTGGGTTTCCATGGATTTGGCAAGTGAGATTCATGAACATGGGTTAGTTGTTCAACCAAGGCCTCAAGCTCGGACTCACCTTCAATGAGCCGGGGTATCCCGCGTAGCTGAACCACCGCGTAATTCCACGTTGGGACACCAGGCGATGAATACCACGAAGGTGAAACGTAAGCATGTGGTCCTTAAAATACGACCAAAACCTCACTGCTCACTGCAAAATGCTGCCACTGAGGGTTCGCCCGCGCCATGTGGCCGAGCAACCTGCCTTGTGAATCTGCGGAGCGCTCAAAGATGAAGGGCAAGTGACTGACAAAGGGCACGCCCCCAGGAGCCGTGACCAGCATTCCAAAAGAGTGCCTTTTGGGTCCGGACCGAGTACAAGGTCAAGCGCATCGCAAACCGTGTTCTTACCAACGTTTTTTCCGCCGACCAGAAGCGTGTGGCCGCCGAACGTCAGATCAGCGTTCTTAATGCCTCTGAAGTTTTCGATTTTTATCTGCAGGACGCGCAACGTTATCTCCTTGTAATTTGGCTGGCATGGCTCGCGTTATCTGACTCATTCATCATGCTGTCCACCGAGATGAGTTTCGTCAGGCTCCCCAAGTGCACGGGGTCTCCCTTACCGGCTCAATAGGCCGGGATATTTCTTTGCGCGCAGTTCTTCGAGCGCTTTGTCGGTCAGCTTCCACGCATCACCTTTGATACGGGTGATCAGTTCCGTCCAGACGCGCTCGAAAGCCTGTACCGCATCATCGTCGTTGAAGCGGACGCCGGCCGGCAGTAATGGCGCGATGTCCTCGATCAGGCTACGTGTGAGCTTTTCAAGCATTCGCTGCTCGGCGACGGCGCGCGTGATGGGTTTGCCTTCAAGCGCCAGGTAGTGGTCGAAGCAGGCGATGAGCTTGTCCCGATCCATGGCGAGCTGGTCGAGTCCGTGGTGCAGATCGAAGAGGTCGCGGTTCTTGCGCCGCTGCAGTAATGCGCGCAGTTTGGTGCCGAACAGTTCCTCTGGCTCGAAGGACGCGATCTCGGTCTCGCCTTGGTACCAGTCGCTTTCCACCGCGAAGGGATACGACTTGATGCCGAGCAGATGCTCATGCTCGCGTGTATTGATCTCAACCTTGAGCTTCAGCGTCGCCTGCGGATCAGCTTCGGGCGTGAATTTGAACACCAGGTGCATCGAATGCCCCGCCTGCTCGCGATTGCACTTGCCGAGCCATGACAGGGCTTCGCGGATCGCATCGACCGTCGTGCCGATGGGCTCAGTCTGCGTCTGCACCAGATCGATGTCTTCCGAATAGCGCAGTGGCTGCTTGAACAGCAGTTTGTTGATCGCGGTGCCACCGCGGAAAGCGATCTTGTCTTTCAGCATCGGCGCGTTGAACAGGTCGCACAACGCGCGGCTGATGATCAGGTCCTGCTCAATCTGCCGCGCGTCGGGCCAAGGGGCTTTCGTGCTCCAGGCCTGGATGTAGGAACTCGGAATCAAAAGTCGATCTCCACAGGTTCATTGATCACGAGCTTCCACCGGGCGTCTTTCTCCTGAAGCTCGGGGAGGGATTCAATGAGGGGCTTGACGGAAGGATCCAGCAGCACCGCTGTCTTGGCCTTCTTGACGAAGGGTTCCAGCGCGTTGGCTTGTCGCGTGTGCCCTGCCCGTTCGAGCAGGTACCCCAGCCGGCGCACAGACGAGTTTTCATAGGCAGCGGCCGCTTTGGCAAGCACACGCGGCTCGGCCTTGGCTCCAATGTCCTTGGCGATCTGCGCAACCCCATTGATGCCGGCGGCCTTGTGGAAGTAACGTGCGCAATCCAGCAACGTCAGCTCGACGCCAGCCACTTGGGCAAAACCTGCATCACTCTTCATCCGATCGAGCTGATCGGGTTGATTGAGCTTTGCGAAGGCCTTGGGCGTCTGATAGAGAAACTGGAGGCGATGGCGTCCGATCTCGAAGTCCCTCAACTGCTTGGGCACAACTACCTGAAAGACCATGGCGGCCTGGTGCGATGAACCGTGGAAGGCCGCAGCACGCAACAGCGAGATGCGATAGTCGAGACCCTGGTACTTCATCAAGGGATCGATCCAACGCACGGGATCGGGAGCGCCGGTCATCTGATCCTCGGGACGCAGGATCAGATAGAAGCCATGGCGAGGGTTGGCCAGCCGCTGTTTTTTCACCAGCCGTGTGATCGCGGCGGTCAGGCCATCAGGATTCAGGTCGACCGCAGCCAGCGCCTCTTCGCGGTTGAAGTGCGCACGGCCATGGAGAAGCCGGTCATCAACGAATTTATCAAGGGAAGCCATTCCCGAATCATATGCAAAAACCGACAAAAACCCAAGGTTTTTGCGTATGAGTTGGGATGACTGTGAAGGCTGTATTCCGGGACTGCACAAATCGATACCCCAGACGGATGCTAACCGCACTTCGTTTGTCCGAAAAATGTGGTGTTATTTCGGACAAAACATCCAAAGCAAAATGGCATTCCGGCACATCGTGCCGTCGGGCTCGCGGGCGTTGCCCCGCGCCTCGTGCCGAGTCGCGGCCATGCGGCTTTGATCCCTGACGCCTCCGGCCCCTTCGGGCCTGCGCGCTACGCTTGCCATGTTGCAGTGGAGTGTGGGGGGCGGCCTTGCTGTTCCCTTCAACGTACCACGTCGTTCTCGCCGTCAAGGGCTGCGCGTGCTTAGCACGCTGGCGTCCATGCGGCCGTCTGCGACCCCTGACTGCTGCGCTGCGCCGTGTTCCTCCGGTTCCGGGCAATTCCGCCCGATTCGGACTGGAGCACGATCATGTCGCAACTTTCTCTTTCTCTCGATTCTTCCCTTCTCGTTCGCGATGTCGCGGGCGACTACCGTCCGGCCAATGCCGACGAGGTGTTGCAGGCTGCGCGGCGTGTGCTCGCAGGACAGATGCGCGGCTGCGAAGCGCTGACCTCGCCGCAGGTGGTGCGCGACTTCCTGCGGGTCAAGCTGGGGACGCTGGAGCACGAGGTGTTCGCCGTCATCCACCTGGACGCACAGAACCGGGTCATCGACTACGTCGAGATGTTTCGCGGCACGGTGAGCCAGACATCGGTGTATCCGCGCGAGGTGGTCAAGGAGGCCCTGGCCAGGAACAGCGCTGCGCTGCTGCTGGTGCATAACCACCCGTCGGGTGTGGCGGAACCCTCACGGGCCGACGAGACGCTGACGCAGACGCTGAAGTCGGCACTGGCGCTGGTAGACGTGCGGGTGCTGGATCACCTGATCGTCGCTGGTAGCGCCATCCAGTCGTTTGCAGAACGCGGGCTGCTGTAGCTCTGGGGGGCATCGCCCCCTTTTTGCTGTGTCCTTGGTTTGGCGAAAAAGCTGCGCGCTGCGCTTGCCCCCAGGGGTCGGCTGACGCCCACCCCGCCGCGCAGGCTTGGCGCCCCGCAAGACCGCCTAACAGTCTAGCCTGATCGGCCTGCGCACGGCACAGATGTCGCGCTACACGCTTTGCTCACCTTCAGCCAGGCGTACTTACTGAACCGCCCCGGGAATCGTGGAGGCTATTTGGTTTAAGTCAGGCTGTTGTCTCGGCCTGGTTGGCAAGTTGCCGATAGTAGTTTGCCTCAGCTTCTGCAGGCGGGATATACCCAAGCGGTTCGAGCAACCGCCTGTGGTGGTTGAACCAGCACACCCATTCGAGCGTGGCCAGCTCCAGCGCCTCACGGGTCTTCCAGGGCGCTCTGCGGTGGATCAGCTCAGCCTTGTTCAGCCCGTTGATCGTCTCGGCCATGCCCTCGCTGGCTCGGTTGTTCGCGGGATCAGGGATGAACTCAGGAAAGACGGCGGCAACGGCGACCAGCCCAGGTAACTGCGCCGAACAAACCAAAGCCAACACCGGGCTCCGAATCTTGGAATCCGGTCAGTTTTGAAAACCACAGGTGCGCTCCACTCGTTAACAATGGTCCGATGTTGATGCACTTGTTGCTGTGCGGCAAGATGCACAAATGAGACTTTTTATACAGCTTCATTAGGCAAAAAACAGGAGTCATTTATGCAAACTGTAGCGAAGACACACGCGCCTCCATACTATGCGGTCATTTTTACCTCTGTCCGTACTGACGGCGACAACAGTTATGCTCACGCAGCAAAACGAATGCTAGAGCTTGCCTCAAAACAGCCCGGATTTCTCGGCTTCGAAACCGCCCGGCAAGAAATTGGGATTTCCGTTTCGTATTGGTCAAGTCTTGAGGCAATAAAGGCGTGGAAGGAAAATGCTGAGCATCGCGAGACCCAGGAGAAAGCAAAAGATTGGTATAGCAGTTTCCGCGTTCGTGTTTGCCGGGTGGAAAGAGAATATGGCTTTTAGTGTTCCGCCTCTCAAGTAACGTCCCCTAACTGATTTATTTTCAATAAACTATTTTGAGGGACTTTCGGGTGATTTTGGCCTTGGCCCGTTACCTCGCTAACCCGACGCTCAAGCAGGACGGTAACCTTCCCCCGAAATAGTTGACACCTCCATCTAACCGATTGGAGGTGCAACATGGCCAAATCCGGCCCCAGAAAAACCAACCGCTACAGCGAAGAATTCAAGGCGACGGCGGTTCGATTAAGCGACCTTCCCGATGTCCTCATACAGGATGTTGCAGACGCGCTGGACATTCACCCCTTCATGCTGTCACGCTGGCGCAAGCAAGCCAGGGAGGGATTGATCGTGACCAAAGGCGTCAAGCTGGATCTGGAAGCCGCTTCTGAACTGAAGCGGCTGCGGGATCTGGAGAAGAAGTACAAGGTGCTCCAGAAGGAGCACGACCTCCTAAAAAAAGCCATCCGGTTTGCTTCCGATCAAAAACGGAAATCTTCGAGTTCATCGAAGCAAACCGGGAAACCCACCAAGTCGCAGTGATGTGCCGTATGTATGGGGTGACCCGGGCCGGGTTCTATGCCTGGCGAAGCCGAGGACTCAGTCCACGGGCGCAGGAGAACGCTGCCCTGATGCAGCAGATCACCCGGATCCATCAGGCCAGTCGTTGCCTCTATGGAAGTCCGCGCATCCATCATGAATTGAAAACAAGCGGTGTTTGCGTTGGTGAAAACCGGGTGGCCCGATTGATGCGAGACCACGGCATCCGCGCCCGCGTTGCCACCCTTCGTTACACCGTACCCAATATGAAGCGCTTCTTTGGCAGCCTGCCCAATCGCCAATTTGAACACTCGGCTGCCGAGCCCAATCAGGTTTGGGTGGGCGATATTACCTATCTGAAGGTGGGGTCGATCTACCGTTATCTGGCGGTGGTGATGGACCGGTGTTCACGCCGCATTGTGGGCTGGGCATTCGGGCGACAGAAGAATGTGGTGCTGACGTTGCGGGCGCTTAATCATGCAGTAGGAAACCGCCGTCCGCCGCCGGGGCTGATCTTCCACACGGATCGCGGCATCGAGTACGCTGCCAATGCGTTCGGGGCGCGCCTGGCTGAATTGAACATCACGCAAAGCATGAATCGTCCAGGCAAGGTCACCGACAATGCCTTCATGGAATCCTTCTTCCATTCGATGAAGTCGGAGACGATTCACGGCTGTACCTTCTCTGAGGATAACCAGATGCTGTCGGTGCTGCGCAGCTATATCCCTTTCTACAACCGCAGTAGAATCCATTCGTCCCTGAACTACGTGTCGCCTGCAACGTATGAAAGACTGTTGGCTCAATAACCCGGTGTCAATTAAATCGGGGGAAGATTCCGCGCCAAAAGCGGCGCGCCCCTCAACTTAACGTTGGGCGCTACAAACACCTACATGAATACTGCCCTGCCGTTTCCTCCCTCACCGAAGGCTCGCGCTGATCTGAAGCCCGGCACGCTATACGCTATCGACGGTGACGACTCATATCTCTACTACGGCCAAGTTGCACCCAACAAACAAATCGGGTTCTTCAGGTTTCGGAGTCGAGAAGTCCTGATTGAGGAGGCTTTGGCGGCCGCGCTCATGTCAAGATTCGGCGTCATCTACCCCTCAATTGGTGTGGCCCTTCGGACAGGGAAGTGGCTCCATCTGGGGCGTCACGAGGTTCGGCCTGAATTGCTTGAAGAACCTGTCCTGGTTCAGTGGCCCGTTGGTACTCTTACCGTAACCCTTTGGAAGGGCCGGAACATCCTAAGAAACACCCTAGTGCATGACCCTGAGATTCAAGACTTGGAGATCATCGCTGCCTACGACGCCACCTATCATGTACCTCCGAGGCTACGTGCCGACTTCAGCGAAACAGCCGATGCATGGGCGGTAGGAGGCAGCATCAGGCGTGAACGGCTCAAGAAGCAGGATATGGCGGCGCGGTTTCCTCATCAGCCATGGCATCAACTGCCAACCGATTGGGTACCCGTGCAGTGACGCCCAACATGGCGCTCAACCTCGCTCCCTTCGGTCGCTGGACGGCGCTAAAGCGCCGCCGGTTAGCTCTACGTTGGGCGTCGTAGAGCCATGCGCACTGATCTTCACTCATTCGCAACTGAATTGGGTATTTCTGTCGAATCAATCGAAGGTCGCGGCTTACGCGAATGTGAAGAGGCAACCGAGCTCGAAATTGTTGAAGTCGGAGAAGATGGAAGAGAGCATTTCTTGGTTCCTGCAGCCGCACAGGCATGGCGCTCGATGAAGGCCGCTGCAAATACCGAGAACATTCAACTTCTCATCGTGTCTGCGTTTCGCAGTGTCGAAAGGCAGGCCGAAATTGTCCGCCGAAAGCTCGCGGCCGGCGGACGCATCGAAGAAATCCTTACTGTTTGCGCCCCTCCTGGCTTCAGCGAACACCACACCGGGCGCGCCGTGGATTTATCAACCCCAGGCGTTCCTGCGCTTGAAGTCGAGTTTGAGCAAACGGCGGCCTTCGCTTGGCTCACACGCCACGCCATCAACTTCAGCTTCCATTTGTCCTTTCCCGCAGGCAATGCACAGGGGTATCTCTATGAGCCTTGGCATTGGTGCTTCCACGACGCCCAACCCTGCGGTCAACCGGACCGATTGCAAGCTGCGCTTGCAGGTTCCCTCCGGCCTTCGGCCTCCGGCGGCCGGTTACCTTGAACGTTGGGCAGCATGAACGAAGAAGATCGAACATCGGCGATCGGCCTCGCGCGTTTCGCCCGTGAGTACTACGACGCGGCAATTGCTGCAGACGACGTAATTGGCAATCGAAAAGGCTACGAGATCGTCGCCCCCGCGCCGGTCATGTTTTTAATCGCTCATGCGACCGAATTGGCGTTGAAGGCGTATCTAAGGTGGAAAGGTGTAGATCTAGAGGGCTTGAAAAAGGTGGGACACAATCTAGAAGCCTGCTGGGCGACGGCTTGCAAACATGGCGTTACTGAGCATGTGTCTCTCTCGGATGAAGAGCTTGGCATCCTACGCCTAATCAGTGATCTACATAGCTCGACAGAGCTCAGATACATCCAAACTGGCTACAAGCAATTTCCCGTTTTCGGACCGTTGCAGGAGATGTCGGCCAAAGTGCTCAACACCGTCTGCCCGTTGGTGGGGTTCAAATAGTGCTGCCCAACCTTTCAGTCAAGCGGGACTGCGCAAAAGCGCGCAGCCCCTTACTTTTACGTTAGGCCCCAAGTCAGTGGAACAATGAATAGCCCAACACTGAGTCTCGTTGTCCTCCGCTTCGCAGACCTCGATCTGGCTGGAAGGTTCTATGCAGCCCTCGGCCTCCGCCTTACAAAGGAGAAGCATGGCTCTGGCCCGGACCACTACTCCTGTCAGCTGGGCTCCGTTGTGCTTGAGCTTTATCCTGCAGGCAAGCTTGCTGCCGTGCCCGGTACCGCAATTTTCGGCCTCAGCGTTAGCTCAATGGAGCTAGCTATTCGCGCTGTCGAGGGCAATGGTGGCTCAGTCGTTCAGCCGCCCATCTCTTCTGAGCGCGGCATTCGTTCTGTAGTCTCAGATCCCGGTGGCCACAAGCTCGAGCTGGTAGAGCCTAACAACTCGCTCAACACAGCGCCACTACGTGGCGCTCGGACTGGCCGCCTGGACTGGTAGCGGCGTAAAGCCAACTACCCGGAGTTTTAGTTACGTCCAGCCAAGACCCCGCCGTCGACATCCCAAATTGCACCGGTCACCCAGCTGGCATCGTCACTGAGGAGAAAGGCAATGGTTTTAGCAACGTCCTCTGGTGTGCCAATCCGACCAATCGGATGAAAGCCGTTGAATGTAGCAAGTGTTTCGTCGATTTTACTTGGGTCAATGAATGACTCATAAATAGGTGTTTTAACCACGGCCGGTGAAACTGCGTTTACCCGAATATTGTGGTCAGCCAGCTCCATCGCCATGTGTTGCGTGAGTGCGTGCAATCCTGACTTCGCCATCGAATAGGCAGAGGAAGGCGTCGCTTTAATAGCTTGTTTTGCCCACATCGACCCAATATGCACAATCGAGCCGCCACCGTTCGCCGCCATGTTCTTAGCTACTGCCTGTGAAATGAAAAAGGAGGCTCGGTTCAAATCCAGGTAGGTGTCATAGTCCTTGTGGGTGTGTTCAAGGAATGTCGTGGGCTTGAAGTAGCCTGCCGCATTCACCATGTATTTGATGTGGCGGCCGTGGTTCTCGGCAAAAGCAACAACGCGCTGCACATCGTTCGGCTCGTATAAATTGGCTTGGAAAGCCTCAATATTGCCAAATGCGGAAAGTTCGCGCTTTGCCGTCTCCAGCTTTTTCAGTACGTTTCCCACAATCACAGTGTGTATGTCACGTTCCAACAAAAGCTTTGCGACTGCAAAGCCCATTCCGCTGGATCCACCTACTATCAGGGCTAAGGGTTGAGTTACGTTTTCCATCAGATGGCATCCAAAGTAGTTGCAGGAGCGGGTAGCTTATGGAACTCTGTTGCCTGCTGAGAAGTAGGTACAAATTGGTACGGTAGTCACTTATTGGTGCATATTAATGAGCAGCCAAGATAAAACTTTTTCCAGAAAATCCGCCCATGTACGGAGTGCGCGCATGGTGGAGGCCATCTATGGCTGCAAATGGTCACTTACCGTCTATCAGCTCTTGGCAAATGGCATCAATCGGCCAGGGAAAATGGTTCGCAATGTTGAGGGCTTAACTACAAAAGTGCTTAACGAGTGTCTGCGCAAAAACATGGAATTTGGCATCATTGAGCGCGTTGCTCACAGCGAAGTCCCTCCGCGCGTGGAATATACGGTTACACCATTTGGTGAAAAATTCATCCGAATTCTAGATGAGCTGGAAAAACTTCAGCGTGAGATTGCAAGTGAAACTTAACGACTTCTGCATAACACTGATTCCCACGCCCGATCTTGAAATAACGAGCACATCGACGAATCGGGAGAGATATCTATCATGCTGGCCGCGCACAACCGCAGAAATCCTTTGGTGACGAGGCGCTCGACACCTTCGCGCTTCTCAGCCTGGACTTCCGGCAGTTACGGTAGCCCCAAAACTCCTTGACGACTGGAAGCAATAGCCCCGACAATCCTCGCATGACTTTCGTCTTTGCCTCCCTTGCTGTGATCCGCCGACTGCCACTGAATATGTGGCTGCGCGTCATCGCGTCCGGGGCAGGAGGAAGATCAGTCTAGTTGTAGCTATTCGATTTCCCTGAAAAGGCCGCGGACCCAAAAGGTGCGCGGCCTTTTTTGTTTTTCATCGTCCGAAAAGGAGTGGCTCATGGCAAACGTAGTGGAGTGTGATTCTCTTGAAATGGTGCGCGGTCAGATCGACCGCATCGATAGGCAGATGTTGGCCCTGCTGGCTGAACGCGGTGCTTACGTAAAACAGGCCGCGCGTTTCAAGAGCAATACCACTGAAATCCCGGCGCCGCAACGCGTCGAGCAGGTCATTGCCAAGGTAACCGGCTTTGCCCGCGAACTGGGTGCCGACCCCGTCGTGGCCGAGGCCACCTGGCGCGCGATGATCGCTTCTTTCATCCAGAGCGAACTGGCCGAACACGCCAGCTTGCATCCCCCTTCGACGTAACGCAGGAGCCATGACATGTCCATACCGGCCGCCTATCTCACGGTCATTCTGATCTGGGCCACCACGCCGCTCGCCATCAAGTGGAGCGCCCAAGGCGTGGGGTTTTCCTTCGCCGTTGCCTCGCGCATGGCCATCGGCCTTGTCGTCGCAGGCCTCATTATCGCGATCTGGCGGGTTGGCTTGCCACTGCACCGACGCGCCCGGATGAGCTACCTGGTCGGCGGGCTGAGCCTGTTCGGAGCCATGACGCTGACCTATTGGGGTTCGCAATACATCCACTCCGGTCTGATCTCGGTGTTGTTCGGCCTATCCCCGCTGGTGACGGGTGTGCTGGCCTTGTTGTGGCTGAAGGAAGAAGCATTAACTCCGAAAAAACTGCTCGGCATGCTGCTTGGGCTGGTCGGGCTGGCGGTGATTTTCGGCGACACGCATGAAATGGGTGGCTCGCACGCCGTTGCCGGGGTCACGGCATTGTTGGCGGCGGTGCTGGTCTATTCCTCCGGCATGGTGTGGATCAAGCGTATCGGCGACGACAGTCCGCCACTAGCGACTACTGCCGGCGCGTTGGCGGTGTCGCTACCGTTGTTCGGCATGGTGTGGTGGCTGATGGATGGCCATATCCCGGCCGCCATTCCGGCACGCGCCGAGGCCGCCATCGTCTATCTCGGCGTATTCGGCTCGGTGCTTGGCTTCGCGCTCTACTACTACGTCATCAAGCACATGGAAACTGGCAAGGTATCGCTCATCACCTTGGTCACGCCCGTGATCGCATTGCTGCTCGGCAGCCTGCTTAACGGCGAGGATGTCAGCATGCGAGTCTGGATTGGCGTGATCTGTATCGTACTCGGCCTAGCCATCCACCAATGGCAAAGCCTGGTGGCGCTGGCGATTTCAACGCAAGAAGGAGACTGACATGTATCTGCCAGAGCATTTTCGTGAACACTGCGTAGAGGCCTTGCATGCCTTGATGAGAGCCTACCCTCTAGCCACGCTGGTGACTCCAAGGGAGGGTGAACCGACGCTCAACCACCTCCCGCTGCGGCTCAGCCATGAAACGGATGGACTGCATCTGCATGGACACATCGCGCGAGCCAATCCGCTTGGCAACCAAATTGGCGGCAAGGTTAAGGTCATTTTTCATGGCCCGGAGGCTTATGTCTCGCCGGCCTGGTACCCGAGCAAGGCCGAACACGGTCAGGTGGTTCCCACCTGGAATTACGCCGTGGTCCATGCGCATGCCGTGCTGCGTCTCATCGACGACGCGGCATGGCTGCTGCGTCACATCGAGACCCTGACCGACGAACATGAGGCTATCAACGCCACACCCTGGCAGGTCTCTGACGCGCCGCCTGAGTTTATTGCCAGGCTCAGTTCCACCATTGTCGGCATCGATCTGCGCGTAGAGCTGCTGGAGGGCAAGTTCAAGCTCAGCCAGAATCGCGTTCAAGCTGACCGCGATGGTGTGATGGCTGGCTTGCGAAAGCAGGGCAAGGACGCGTTGGCGTCTTGGATGGAGGCTTGGGGAGTATGAGCATCCACGACCACGCGACGCGATCTCTTGGCCCGTCCTATTGGCCGCGCCGCCGCTGTTACCGTTGAGCCCATGAACCAACAGCAGACCCGCTTCGTCTCCCTTTGTGCTCAATTCCTAAGCCTGAGTCCGCTGCTGCGCCCCGCGCGCATCTAACTTTTTTTGTTCCCTCTGTTGTACCCAGGAGCAGGTGGCGATCGTCCGGTGATCCCTGCTCTACCGCCGTAATTGGTTCGACCAGATCGGCCCCTTCTTCGTCCGACCGGCTGACACGACGACTCACCCGCCAAGCCTGCATCACATCGGCCGCGAGCTACGTTCGCCCTGACTAGTGCGCTCTGCCCCCGCAATCGCCACCAACAAACGCCCCGCTTTCGGGAGTGTTGCAGGTGGCGTTTCAGGAAGTCTGCCCAGACGCCGCCGCACCGGTGGTGCGCCGAGTACGCCTGGTCCTGCTGCGCAGGGTTGTGCAATGTCACGCCATCCCCGACGCTGACGGGCAGGTCGCCGCAAACGACGGCTGCTCACCGACAGACCGTCCACCATGCCCAGACCCAACCACGCCGCGAACGATCAAGCCTGCGTCAATGCACAAGGGGCGTTCATCCTTGCTGATTCGGAACTGACCTTAATTGCGAAAGGGCGCGTGCCAGCAAAGCCCCTGTGCGGAGATGCCAGAGCCATGATGCCTTTCGGGTGGAATCGCACCCAACGGCGGCCTTGGCTTGTCGTGAATCCTGGCGAGGCAGCGGCTGCGCCTCGGGCTTCATGGCTGCAACCGTCCGGCGCAACGATTTTCCCCGGCACTACGTGCCCTCCTCGCGCAACAAAATCGCCGCGCCTCCCGGTCCTCCACTACGTTGCGGCCGCTTTGCGATGCAGCCCGCCCG
>Ga0208375_1001505_pt1 | contig 25880 bp, 23 predicted proteins | sample RifOxyD1_FD_184038 | JGI IMG/M metagenome (GOLD analysis project Ga0208375, IMG submission 184038) | Soil microbial communities from Rifle, Colorado - Rifle Oxygen_injection D1 (SPAdes) | ecosystem: Environmental > Terrestrial > Deep subsurface > Rock core/Sediment | place: Rifle, Colorado...
CTAAGAATGGCGCGATTGATTCATCAGCGCAAATCGTGTGGGGTTTCGGCGATGGCTCTTCAGCTACAGCCAGTTCTGTTAAAAAGACCTATTACTATGCCGGCACCTATCTTGTTGTGGTTACCGCGACCGATGGCTTGGCGACGGGCCGTGACGAAATTATTGTTACAGTTCGATCAGCGCAGGTACGCATTCTTGAGATTCATGATGCTGGAATTATGATTACTAATGATGCGAGTGAACGGCTTGATCTTTCTGGATGGGCACTTTTTTCAAATAAAAAATCTTTTCGTATTCCGAACGGTACGGTTATCTTGCCGAAAGCGAGCATCATTCTTCCTCCAAACATTACTTTCTTAGCAACAACGCCTGAAGTGACACTGGCGTATCCAGACGGCAGTATCGCGGCACAGTATGTCCAACCATCGCCGGTAGTGGAGAAAATTGCGCAACCTCCAGTACCTTCGACAAGTTCTAATGAAAAGAAGGTCGAACCGATTATCAGCCAGAAAACACCAGTTCAAGAAAATGAAAATGGAGTAAGCGCCCCCACAGTTGCGACAGAGCTCGCTGCTGTGGGGGCGGCATTGTCTCCCGCTCCCGATTCATCTAAGGCGTCGCCTCAGACGAGTGCTTATAGTATTTTCAAGTCCCCATGGACTCTTGGTTTTTTGGGTACAATGATTCTCGCCGGCGGAGCGTTTATACTTCTGTAGCCCGACGGCTTGATGATGCATCAAATGAAACGAATTCTTATTTTCTCTCTCGCGTATTATCCGCATGTTGGCGGCGCTGAAGTCGCGCTGAAAGAAATCACCGATCGCATTTCTGATATCGAATTTCATATGCTTACGCTGAACTTCGGCGCTGATGCAAAAGAAGAAAAGATGGGAAATGTTTTTGTGCATCGCATAGGTCCGCCAGCTGGCGGAGGTTCGTTATATCTCCAAAAAATTCTTTTCATACCACGCGCCGCTTTCGCGGCGCGCAGATTGCATCGGAGATTACCGTTCGACGGCGCGTGGGCGATGATGAGTTATATGCTTTTCCCCATCGTCCTGCTACGAATTATGGGTTTACGAAATCCATATTTGCTGACCCTTCAAGAAGGGGATCCTTGGGAACATATGTTTAAGCGTTGGTTTATTCTCCCGTTCCGACCACTTCTTTCTTTTGGTTTTAAAAATGCATCGGCAGTACAAGCGATTTCCACCTATCTTGCGCGATGGGCGAAGAAAATGGGATATCAAGGCGAGATTTCTATAATTCCAAATGGCGTTGACATCGCTCGTTTCTCTCATGTGGGACTTCCGAAATCCCACATGGTGGATGGTGACGGAGTGATACTCGTGACAACTTCGCGCCTCGTGCATAAAAATGCAATTGATGTCGTTATTCGAGCACTCAAACTTCTTCCTGATACTGTCCGTTTTTTGATTTATGGTATCGGACCAGACGAGATGACATTAAAGATACTTGCAAAAAAACTTGGTGTTGAACATCGCGTTACCTTCAATGGTTACATTGAACATTCAGAATTACCACAAGTGTTGAGTGAGAGTGATATTTTCATTCGTCCTTCGCGCTCAGAAGGTATGGGTATTTCATTCATTGAAGCGATGGCAGCTGGTGTGCCGGTCATCGCGACACAAGAGGGCGGCATTGCGGATTTTCTTTTTGATGCGAAGCGCAATCCCGATAAACCGGCGACTGGTTGGGCAGTTGATAAAGATTCTCCTGAACAAATTGCGGAGGCGGTTAAAGAAATTTTGGGAAATCCCGAACAAGTTGCGCGCGTAACGGCGAACGCAAAAAAGATGGTGACAGAGAAGTACGACTGGAGAATCATCGCCAAAAATATGCGAGAGAAGGCCTTCGAACGGGTTTTAATGTAAAATTATGTCATGAACCACTATGACTTTATTATTGAACAGGTGCGGATGGCGGGGAAATTACTGATGCGACTGCGAGAAGAAAAATTTGAAACCATGGGAAAGGGCGGCGATCCGCGCGATGTGGTGACCTCGGTCGATTTCGCTGTGAACGATTTTATTACTAGCAAGATACGAGAAGCATTTCCAGAAGATGTAATTTATTCAGAAGAAGGGAGTACTGCCGCACTTGATGCACCGCACCTCTGGACCATTGATCCTATCGATGGCTCTTCCAATTTCTCACGCGGTATTCCTCATTTTGCTGTTTGTCTCGCGTTTCTTCAAGATGGTGTGCCGGAGGCGGGTGCGGTTTATAATCCAATTACCAATGAACTCTTTAGTTTTAAAAAGGGCGGCGGTGCATTCTTAAACAATAAGCCGATTCATGTTTCTGAAGAAGTTGAACTTAAAAATTCATTTGTGTTATTTCATGCAGGTCGCAAGCCAGAAATGCGAGAGTGGGGCGGATATTTGTACCGACAGCTTCTCGAACATGCGAAGAAAACAAGTAATTTTGCAGGGAGCGCGCTCGATACCTGTTTCGTCGCGTCAGGGCGTGTGGAAGCGAATATCTACGGAACACTTTCTACGCTCGATATTGCGGCCGCAGTGGGCATCTTGACTGAAGCTGGGGGTATACTCGTAACTGAAAACGGAGAACCAGTTCCGCTTATTGCAACACCGCAACGCATCATCGCAGCCAATTCAACTGCGATCGCAGATGCGCTTCATGCGATTCTCTAAGCGATTGCGAATTCTCGTTGTCGTGCTTTTTCTTCTTCTGAACGAAGTGCGTTACGCGTTACCACATACTGCTCGGTAACCTCCTTCGAGAGTGGGCGGTCTTCAAGAATGGCGATAAGCGCTTCGCGCCAATAAACGAGGCGCGCGAGCGTGAGCGTATGAAGATCATCAGTCGTTTTCGCGAGCGAACGAGCATAATACTCGAGAAGGAAAGTTATTTTATAGGCGCGCATAAGCCGCAAGGACAAATATTCATCTTCGCCTCGGTTCGTCCGTATATAGGTGATAAGGAGTTGCTCGAGTTCTGGATTGTGTAGCATCATATAGTTAAGGAATCGCGCCCACCCTTCATATTTATTGCCGAAATGAATGGTCGCGTAGTTCGGCACACAATCGAGCATATAGAGAATATGTTCAGAAATTCTGAAATTGTGAGGGACAAAATCGGTATGGGTGAGATAACTTGCATACCGGTCAATGGTGATGCGGTGTTCTGTAAGAAATTTTTCAGTTTGTTCGAGAATAGTGATGACTGATTCATCCGGATGCAAATGGAATATAGAATTTTTTAATCGTTCAAAATCGCGAAGATATTCGTTCGCAGATAATACAGGAAACACTTCTTTCACTGCGCGCAAATGTTCATAGGTCGTCGCGTGGAATGATTCTTGCGCTTCAAATGCGGAGAGTGCAATAAAAAATTGTTCCTCAAGAGAATGAGCAACAAATACTTTTTCCTGCGGGATGAAGCGCATAATAAAAAAAACATACTCGCCCTGCGTACCGTAATATAATTCTTCGGGAATTAGTATCTTCTTGTCTGCGAACGAAAGCGATCGCATAAGATCGCGCGATTTTTTTTCGGATTCAATTTCTTTCTTCCCATTCGGATTTTTGCTCGCTTTTATTATGACTTTTATTCCGCTCTTTTTCTCGGTGCCAGCGAGGACCATCTTCCCGCCCGCCATTAAGTAGCGCTCGCCGCTCACATACGGCTGTTGCTCGTCAAGCGAAAAGCCGAGCGATTCCAGCAATGCGGAAATGGTAACGATTTCATTCATTGAAATAAGAGTACGCCTATTCTATACTAGCTATAACTCTATGGAAACGGTCCTCGTTACCGGCGCTGCCGGATTTATCGGCTCGAATCTCACCAAAACGCTTCTCGAAGAAGGGTATCGAGTTATTGGTGTTGATAACTTCGACGATACCTATAATCCGCAGTTTAAAGAAGAACAGATAGCGCCATTTCTCGGCGACACAAATTTTGTACTATATCGCGTCGATATTCGCGATATTCCAGCGCTCACCGAGGTGTTTGAGACAGAGAAGCCATCCTATGTCGTGCATCTCGCAGGGAAGGCCGACACGCGCAAGGCGGTGGATACTCCGCGTCTCTACACATCGGTGAATATCGACGGTACGCTGAACATTCTTGAACTCTGCCGCGAGTATCCCGTCGAGAATCTCGTCATAGCATCATCGTCATCGGTCTATGGCAATTCTTCTCAAGTCCCTTTTACTGAAGATCAGCCAGCAGATCGTCCTATCTCGCCCTATGGCGCGACGAAGCGTGCGATTGAATTGCTCGCCTATTCCTATCATCACAATTTCGGTATGAATATCACTTGTCTGCGATTCTTCAATGCTCACGGCGAGAATAATCGCCCGGGTATGGTGCCATATATTTGGACTGAAAAACTTTTACACGGAGAAGAAATAGAAATCTCTGGCGATGGAAGCCGTAAGCGCGACTACACCTATGTCGGCGATATTGTACGAGGAATCATACTGGCGATGAAGAAACCGTTTGGTTTCGAAGTTATTAATCTTGGTAATAACACACCGGTCTCGCTGAATGAGTTATTGGCAATTTTTGAAAAAGTCCTCGACAGAAAGGCAAAAGTAAAAAGTCGGCCAAGTCACGGAGCAAGCGTTGAAGTAACCTGCGCTGATGTGAGCAAAGCGAAGAGGATGCTCGATTGGACACCCACCACATCGCTTGAAGAGGGCATCACGCGGTTAGTTGTGTGGTTTCGCGCGAGTCGATTCACCCAATAGGTGAATCGACTGATTCAAAGAATCCAAGTAAAGTTGCAAGGTGCGTTTCCCACGAGAATTTTTCAGCAAGGATTTTGTCAGCACCCGCGACGACTCTTGTGCGGAGTTCGAAATCATTAAATAGCCGAGCGATAGCATCGGCAAGTGCTTGGTCATCTCCGACAGATACAAGCAGCCCGCTTTTTTCATGATAGACCGCTTCGTTTGTGCCAGAAATATCGGTCGCAACGGTCGGAATTCGCGCGGCAAAGCTAGTGAGGACTGTGTGAGGAAGTCCTTCATATAATGAGTTGAGCACATACACTTCAGAACTTTTCCGCAGGTGCCAGGTCTCGGCGCGCGATACGCGGCCGGGGAACACGACGCAATCGGCAACAGTAAGCTCGCGAGCGAGCGCCTTAAGTCGCTCCTCTTCCGGGCCATCTCCCGCGATTACTGCCCGCACATCGGGAAATTGTTTTTTAAGAATGGCAACGGCGCGAATAATGCCGTCGAGCCCTTTCCATTCAACGAGTCGTGCCGTAGCGACAATCTGATGGGGCACCGGCGTTGCAGAAAATGATGCTTCAGCATTTTTTTCTGCAGCGTTGTAGTTAACAACCGCTCGTTCTTTTTTAATTCCATAAGTTCGTACAATTGCGTCGCGTAGATAGACGGACGGCGTAGTAACGATATTGGCATGGCGAAGCACAAATCTCTGAATCATCATTCGAAACGAAGTTTGCCATCCGCCTTCGGGTGACGCGAGAAATTCTTCAAGGCGTTTTCTTGTTTTCCGTTCTTGGCTTGCGCGTTCCCATGCTTCATCGCCGACGAATTTGAGCACGAGCGGTATTCCGCGAACCATACTGACAATGGCCGCCGGAAGACCGGCAGCCAGCGCATTCTGTACATAAATCACATCTGCACCGTGCGATGCTCTGAAGAGGTCAATAGTGAACTTCAAAAGCCGTAGAGGAAGTGGGCGACGCTTGCTTGCGATGAAAAGAGTCGTTCCAGGGATGATTTCTGAAGTGCTCGCATACGCGACAATAACAATTTCGTGTGTATCACGAAGCCGCACAGCAAGCTCTTTCGTATAGGTGGCAGGGCCGCCGATTTCAGGGGGATAGACCGGTGTTGCAAGTACTATTTTCATAGGCAATAGTGTACCATTTACCTATTCGTTAGCGCTATGAAAGTACTCTTTATCTCAAACGATCCAACGATATTCGATGCGGCGAGCGTGGCACGCGCGCGTATGCGTGCGTATGCCGCGGCGATAGAAGAACTGCATATTTTATCTTCTGCGAGTCGTGGAGCAAGAGAGGAACAGGATGGAAATCTCTTTCTTCATCCCGTACATACTTCAAGAATCTTTCGTGTGCGTACACTTGCCAAGCGCGCTCACGCGCTCATTCTCGAAAAGGGAATTGAAGTCGTTTCGGCGCAAGATCCTTTTGAACATGGACTCGCGGCACTTCGTGCAGTCCGTGGCACACAAGCGAAATTGCATATTCAGGTGCATACCGACTTTCTTTCTCCCTGGTTCATACGGAGCGGAAATTGGCGCAGCCCTCGCGTGCGCATGCCGCTTTTGAATCGGTATCGCCGCACTATCGCCGATCGTGTATTGCCTTTGGCAGACGGCATTCGGGTCGTTTCAGAGCGCATAAAAGCGTCGCTTGTTGCGCGGTATGGTTCTCGCATCAGCGAGCCGATGGTCATTCCAGTCGCTGTCGATACGGTTGTGCCTGTTCTTGTACGACTGCCGGAACATTCTTTCACCTTTGCACTTATTGCCGTTGGCCGTCTGGAGTCGGAGAAACGCATCGAAGATATTCTCGCGGCGCTCAAACTCGTGGCACCGCAATATCCGATGATCGGTCTTTTTGTTGTCGGTGAAGGCCGTGAGCGCGCACGGCTGGAGCGGATGACTCGCTCTCTCGGACTTGCAGATAAAGTCATTTTTCTCGGCAATCGTCCCGACGCGTGGGGGTTGATGCAGAGCGCTCAAGCATTTATTCAAGCGAGCGCCTATGAGGGGTATGGCCGCACGCTTATCGAGGCGGCGCTCGCCCGCGTGCCGATTATCACGACTGATGTCGGCATTGTGGGAGAGGTTTTCAAGGGGTATGAAGATATTCTTGCGGTGCCGGTCGCCGATCCGACGGCGCTCTCGCTCAGCATCGTAGGATTCATCGAAGATAATGGCGTTCGGCAAGATCTTCCGAGGCACGCCGAAACCGTCGCGCGTGCGCATCTCGCGGGAGTTGGCGACATTCCTGCCCGCATCGTTGAGGACTTGTCACGGGTTCTCTAATGTATGAAGCTACTGATAGTCACACAAGCGGTCGATGCCGATGATTCAGACCTTGGATTTTTTGTGCAGTGGATAGAAGAATTCTCAAAACACTGTGAAAAAATAACAGTGATTTGTTTGCGCGAAGGGAAATATACGCTGCCAAGCAATGTAGAAATAATTGTGCTTGGTAAGGCGCCGCGACTCGTTCGTGCGATGCGTTTCTGGCGCGCGTGCATTTCGCGTCGCGCTGAATATGACGCGGTATTTGTACATATGAATCCGGAATATATCGTTCTAGCCGGTCTTTTGTGGAGGTTTATGCATAAGCGCATCGCGCTGTGGTATACGCACAAAAGCGTCAATTTGAAATTGCGGATTGCGGTTCTTTTTGCGCATACTATTTTCAGTGCTTCTGCAGAAAGTTTCCGTTTACGGACAAAAAAATTACGAGTGATGGGACATGGTATTGATGTAGATTTTTTCTCTCCTGATCCACAGATACTGCGAGGAACAGCGGTGATTTCTGTAGGTCGGCTTTCTCCGACCAAGCGTCACGATTTAACTATCTGCGCCGCTGAACATTTTCCGAATGAAGTGTGGGTCGTGGGAGAAGGACCGGAAATGCAGCGTCTTAAAAATCTTGCAGAACAGCTTTCTCTCGTTTCGCGTGTCCATTTTCTTGGACCGCAAACACAAGAACAATTACGAGAAAAATATCGCACTGCAGGCGTCTTTGTTCACACAAGCGAAACGGGCAGTTTGGATAAGGTAGTGCTTGAAGCGCTCGCCTGCGGACTTCCAGTCATTACGACAAGCACTATTCTCACGGGTCTTCCGGTCATTGTAATTTCAGCGACGCCAGAGGATATTGCAAAAGAAGTTATTGCAGTCCGTACTATAGATACTGATTCACTTGTTGCCTATGTGCGGGAACATCACTCACTTCAGCATCTTATTCCGATAATATTAGATTCCATACAAGTAATATGAGCAATATTCAAACAGGTAAATCGCATTACCGTTTTGAAAAATATGCATCTGAAGGGCGATTCATAAGTTATTATTGGCAACTTAAAGAGATATTGGCGCTTAAGCCGAAATCAATACTCGAGGTTGGTGTGGGTGATAGGGTATTTGGTAATTTTATAAAAGATAATACTGCAATTTCTTATATTTCTGTCGATATCGCCGAAGATTTGCATCCTGATGTCGTAGGAAGTATTCTGGAACTTCCTTTCCCAAGCAAATCATTTGATGTTGTTTGTGCGTTTGAGGTATTAGAGCATCTTCCGTTCGAGAAATTCGAGCAAGCACTCGCAGAACTTGCTCGGGTGGCTCGTCACTGTGTTTTAATAAGTTTGCCGCATTTCGGTCCGTCCATTCGATTGGAATTCAAAATTCCATTTCTTCCGCGCATACGAATTGCCTATAAAATTCCGTTTCCAAAAAAACATATTTTCAATGGTCAGCACTATTGGGAAATAGGAAAATGCGATTATCCTCCATCGCTCATTCGCTCGATACTGCGAAAACATTTCGTTATTCGCAAAGAGTTCGTGCCGTTTGGAAATCAATACCACCACTTCTTTATTCTGGAATTGTGAGGATTGATGCTATACTAGTTTTCTCTGTATGATTAAAAGGGCAAGAGATTTATATACGCAAATTGATGAACGATACCCGACCTGCGTGCTAATTTTCCGTTTTTTACTCTCGGGCGGCACCTCTGCTAGTACCGATCTCGTGTTGCTTTACCTTTTTACCGATATCTTCGGTATATGGTACTTAACTTCCGCAGTCGCGGCGTTTATTCTTGCGTTTGGCGTAAGCTTTACGCTTATGAAATTCTGGACATTTGGCGATCATTCGCAGGAGGGTCTTCATATGCAATTGGGCATTTATTTTCTTGTCGCTATCATCAATCTGGCGCTGAACACACTTTTGGTCTACCTATTTGTCGAATGGGCTGGTTTATATTACCTTTTCGCTCAAATAGTCGCTGGCGCCCTCATTGCCATTGAAAGTTTCTTTGTGTATCAACGCTTTATATTTCGAAAAACAAGTACCGTATGAATCCGAGAATACGCCTGCTTCTCGTCGGACTTCTGATTTTGTTCGTCGCAGTGCGTCTGCCGGGACTTTCAGTTCCCTATCAACAAGACGAATTCAAAACCGCGATTGCCGCTGAAGCAGGCCTCTCCGAAGCGAGCGCCTTTCTGACTCATCCGCCTTTGACCGCATTGATATATCGAGCCGATGCGCTCGTTTTTGGAGGCGAGCACATGCGTATCATTCCACTTTTGTTCGGATTCATTTCGGCGATACTTTTATTTTATGTAGTGCGGAGGAGGTTCAATGAACGAGTGGCTCTTTGGTCGGTATTTTTATATGCAGTTTCTTTCTACGGAATTTGGTCGTCTCTTATGCTTGATACGGACGGTGCAATATTACCAACGCTATTTCTAGCGGCTCTCTATTTCTATGATCGCATAAGGACTAACAGCAGGGAGAAACAATGGATTTTTCTCCTCATAGTGACACTCGTTACGGGTCTCTTGGTAAAACTTTCTTTTGTTCTCGTTGTCGGCGCTCTTGTGGCGGATTTCTTGTTCGAGAAACGCAAAGAACTCACCACGAAACACATTGCTTATCTGGGAGCAGGCGGAATACTTTTTATCGTTCTGACGGGATCAGTTTTTATCGCCGTCAAGTTCCTTAATCCTGCATTCGCTCTAGGCGGCATGATTACGCATATCTTGTACTATGTTCATTTGTCAGGGAGGAATTATTTGCAAATTGTCATTCAAAGCATCAAGGTAATATTTTATTTATCCCCGATACTTTTAGTTCCTCTAGTTTTTATTTCAAAGAGTGTGATAAAGAAAACGACGCCTTTTCTTTGGTATCTAGGACTTGGCTTTGTATTTTATTTTATTTTATTTGATTTTTCTCACGGCGCTTTGGACAAGTATCTTATGTTTACTACCGTTCCTTTATGCGTTGTTTCCGGTGCTATTTTGTCCCAGCTTTTTGCATCGTTTTCCTTGCGCAACCACTTATACTCCCTTATTGCAGGAACAATTCTTTCAGCTGTACTTGTTGCATTGTTGTTTGTATCACCGGAGATAGTGCCACTCTACCCAAAACCAGCATGGTTCTCGCGTGTTATGCAGGGAAACTGGAATATGCTTATGTCTTTTAATGGCGGTTCAGGCCCTGTCGGATTTTATATGTCATTTCTTTTTATTGCATGCTCATTTATTGTGGCAGGTGCGACTGCTCTTGCTGGGCGCATATGGAAGTCCCTGCTCGGCACAGCAGCTGTTGTAATCGTCTGCACTGGTATTGCGTACAATGCAGTATTTATGGAAGAATTTAGCTTTGGGAAAGTATACGGTAATGTGGAAGTCGTGCTTAATTCAACGGTCGCATATCTTAAGACAATGAGTGAAATAAAAAGCGTTGATACGCATAACGACATTGGCGCATATCAACTAAAGCAGATAGGGAAGTACGACGGATCGCATTTCACCGCAGCGCCACAATTTGAGGTCGGACAGCGCAGTATATTTCCCGAATACAAAGGGGCCTTTCTTGTGATTGATATTCCGCCTCTCTATGACGGCTTCTATCGTGATTTCTTCAAATCGTGTAAGATTCTCTTTGTATCGCAGTCAGGAGTCATTACCAGTACTGTCTATTCATCATGCACTTGGACGAAGGAGTAAAAAAACATATAGCAAGTGGGAAAATCTCGCCACGACATCGACATGCAAAAGGTCGTTTATACCATTCTTATGTCAATTCTGTTATTCGGTTTTTGGTTCCCAAAGGCAAAAAGACGCTTTTTATAGACGAGTCATTTATTGGCTTCAAAGACGAACATTCATACGATTATATTGTCATATCTGATATTTTAGGTTATGCACACGATGTTGAGGACTTCTTACGCAGTGCATATGGAGCTCTTGCTCCAAACGGCAGGATAGTCATTGCTCAATATAATTCTCTTTGGGAACCGGTTCTACGATTCGCTTCATCATTGCGATTGCGTTCGTCTTCTGTGGAGCAGAATTGGCTCTCTCCACACGATCTTCGTAATTTTTTGCATCTAGCTGGTTTTGAGATAATAAAAGAAGGCAATAAAATGCTTTTGCCTGTGTATGTGCCGTTTCTCTCTTCTTTTTGCAATACGATACTTGCGAATATTTGGCCTCTTTCTAGGATCGGCCTAATACACTTCGTAGTTGCGCGTCCTTTATTGAACGAAAGAACGGATAATCCATCAATTTCTATTGTTGTTCCGGCGCGCAACGAAGCAGGCACCATAGAACGAATCGTAAACGAATTACCTATACTCGGTTTTTTTACAGAAATTATTTTTATTGAAGGGCATTCAAAAGACAATACGCTCGAAGAACTCGCACGAGTGGCTAAACAGTATGAGGGAAATAAACGAATTCGTTACGCTGTCCAAGACGGCACTGGGAAAGGGGATGCGGTGCGCAAGGGTTTTGATATGGCAACCGGCGATATTCTCGCAATCTATGATGCCGATATGACGGTCCCGCCGGACGATGTAGAGAAATTTTATCGCGCGATTGTCAGCAATCATGGTGAATTTATAAATGGTTCGCGTTTGGTCTATCCAGTAGAAAAGGGCGCAATGCGCATTCTCAACTTCTTCGGCAATAAGTTCTTTAGTATTGCGTTTACTGCTATTCTCGGGCAATCACTTAAAGATACTTTGTGCGGAACGAAGGTTCTTTGGAAAAAAGATTATGAAAGTATTCAGGAGAATCGCGCTTTTTTCGGCGACTTCGATCCATTTGGCGATTTTGATCTTTTATTCGGCGCGGCAAAATTGAATTTAAAAATCGTTGAAGTACCGATTCGTTACAAAGAGCGTGTGTACGGGGAGACGAATATCAGCCGTTGGAAGCACGGATGGCTTCTTCTTAAGATGACTGTTTTTGCTGCCCGCAAGCTCAAGTTCTGGTAAGGCGGTATACTAATCTCTATGAGCGCAAGATTATACGCATTGATTCTCATACTTATTCTTTGTGTTGCCGGATTTTTTGCAACCTATCATCTCACTGAAAGTCCTCCTGTTTGGTTCGATGAGGGATTTTATGTGCAGTCCGCTGCTAATCTCGCGGCCTATGGTCATATGGGACTTCAGATTGCACCGCATGTCATAGAACCGCCATCAAAATTAATAACGGTAGGATATCCGCTCATATATCCTCTGGCTCTTGGGTTTAAGATTTTTGGCATAAGTATTGCAACCGCGCGTTCAATTATGGCGTTATTCATTATGGGTTTTGTTATAGCTAGTTATCTTTTAGCGCGCCTCCTCTTCGGAAGAACCATCGCACTTGGAACCCTTGCATTGCTCGCAACATTGCCTACGCTCTATGGCAATGGCAAGAGTGTACTCGGAGAAGTGCCTGGTCTCGTGTATCTGGTGCTCTTCCTCATTTGTTTTGCACGATCGAGATTGGGTACACCAAAGAAGTATATCTGGCTCATTGTGGCAAGTATTTTTGCGGGTCTCTGTGTTGCCACGAAACCGACATTTCTACTACTCTTGCCAGCGGTTGCTGTGGGCGCATTTATTGAATGGAAGAGAGGCACTTTTAGTATTAAAGAGCTGTTTGTTTCCTCTCTCATTGGATTCATTCCAATCTTGTATTGGATTGTCACGCAATTTCGTACGGGAGACTCATTATTGACCATCCTTATAACATATTCCAATCCGTATCAGATTAAAGACATGCTGCATGTAATTTTAGTAAATATAAGCCATCTTTTTACAGATATTGGGCCACTGTATCTTACTGGTATGTTGTGCGTCTGGATAGTTGCACTATGGATTCGGCATAAAAGGCAAGAAAAGATTCCAGTTGAAGAAATCATTGTTTTGATATTTTCTATTCTCACTATCGTTTCATATGTGCGTACTGCAGGATGGTATCGATACCTTTTTGAGGCGCAAGCGATGGCCCTTATATTTTTCCCCAATGCATTCTTTATTGTTATGAAATTCATTATTCCGAGTGCGAAAAAAATAACTATATCGGCTGTCGTTATTCTGACAGTGCTCGGCGCATACCAGATTCTATGCGATTCATTTGTTGCGGAATCATATAATAGTCATAAAACAGCTTTTTTGGAGGAATATTTTAATACAGTTTCACCGGCGACATCTTTTTTCTTTTATAATGTACCTGAGGCAACATTCTTTATACGCAGTGCCAATTACTTTCAATACATTGACTCGGGGGCTGGCTGGCCTATCGGCAAGGAACAATTGTCGGCAATTGATGAAGGGAAGGTTGATAAAATCATTTTAGGAACTGACGCATACATGAAAATGGACGCGAAATCTCTTTCGTTATACGAAGTTGCTCTGAAGAGACATGAATATACTATCTTAAACTTAAAATAAAAAATGAATATGAAATCTCCAACCTATATACTCGGGCTTAACTGCAACATACATCAGAGCTCCGCAGTTTTGATTAAAGATGGCATACTGATCGCCGCTGCCGAAGAAGAGCGTTTTACGCGCAAAAAATTCGACAATGGATTTCCGGACAATGCAATCAATTATTGCTTAAGAGAGGCTGAAATTACACTTACCGAAGTGCAATATGCAGGATTTTATTGGCAACCATGGAAAGGGTTGGTGAAGCGAATATGGTGGCTTATCCGATATTTCCCCGCATCGCTTGAAACATTTCGTGGCGGGAAAAAAGGCCGCGGATCGGTTGAGACATTTTTTCAGCATCTTGCTATTCCATATCAGCTACGGAAGAGGGGATTCAAGGGTGCATTTTATTATGTTGATCATCATCTGGCGCACGCGGCAAGCGCGTTTTTTGTTTCACCATATGATCATGCCGCTATCTTTACGACTGATTTTTGTGGAGAACATTGTACGACGCTATTAGGCGTTGGCGTTGGCAACACGATTACTGTTCGCAAACGCTTTTTTTTGCCGCATTCCCTCGGGCTCTATTATGGCGCGCTTACGCAATATCTTGGCTATAAGATTAATGCCGACGAATATCGTGTCATGGGTCTTGCCCCGTATGGAAAGCCAAAATATACTGATACATTTGCTTCGATGATCAAATTCAACGATGGAGAGCTGGTATTCGATAATTCGTGGTCTGCGTTTCACTTTGGGGGTGAGAGAGTTTTCTCTGAGAAGTGGGTGGAGTGTTTTGGTCCGCCTTGCATTAACGAAGATGCGGTTGAACATGGGGAGTACAAGCACTATGCAGCAAGTGGCCAAAAAGTACTTGATGATATTTTTGTCGCTATCGGTACATGGCTCCAGTCGCAAACCAAAGAACACAATGTCTGCCTTGCCGGCGGTGTCGCTCTTAATTCAGTGGCGAACGGAAAACTGAAAATGGCAAATATTTTTGAGAATGTATGGGTGCAGCCCGCCTCATATGATCCCGGATGCGCACTTGGCGCATGTTTTTATATTTGGCATCAAAAGCTCGGACATCCTCGTTCCTTTGTAATGGAACATGCCTATTGGGGTCCAGCATATACGGAAGATGAAATGCGTCTTGCTGCAGAGAATCACGGGCTCGTGTGCGAATATGTTGATGATATTGAGAAAAAGACGGCAGCTCTGCTCGCAGACGGAGAAATCATCGGCTGGTACCAAGGGCGAATGGAGTGGGGCCCTCGGGCGCTTGGAAACCGAAGCATTCTTGCGGATCCGCGCTGTGCGGATATAAAAGATGTTGTGAATCGGAAAATAAAATTCCGCGAGCCGTATCGGCCGTTTGCGCCGTCGGTGCTTGAAGAAGATGCACATCTTTATTTCGAAATTGAAGGGCCGTCACCCTATATGATTTTCGTCTGCAAAGTCCGTGAAATTGCTCGATCACTCATACCGGCTGTGACACATGTTGACGGTTCATCGCGCATACAAACCGTATCCAAGAAGACCAATCAGCGCTATTGGAATCTGCTTAATGAGTTCAAAAAATTGACCGATATCGGAGTGCTTCTCAATACATCGTTCAATGTCAAAGGAGAACCTATTGTATGTACGCCTGAAGAAGCTGTCTGCTGTTTCCTTAAGACGGATATGGACCATATCGTCATGGGGAAGTTTTTGTGTAGCAGGCCTAGCGACTTGCATAATGTCTAAAAAGATTTTAATCACCGCAGACGACTTCGGCCTTACCCGTGGCATTACTGATTCGATACTTGAAGTTGTTGATAATGGACCAGTGCGAATGGTGAGCATTTTGGTGAACGGCGAAGCGGTTGATTATGCGCTGTCAGAATATAAAAAACGCATGGCTCAAGTAGCGCTTGCGATACATATCAATCTTACCGAAGGGAAGGCAATTTTGCCTTTTTCGGTCATTCCACATCTTGTAGATACGCATGGTATGTTCAAACATTCAATCATGGGACTCTGGGGAGCGTACCTGTTTGGTTCGTGCCGAACGCGTGCAGCACTTCGCCACGAAGTGCGCGCTGAGATGGATGCACAATGTGCAATCATCCGTACAGCGCTTGGCGTAGATACATTCATAGTAAACAGCCACCAACATGTTCATATGATTCCATTTGTCTTCGGAGAGTTGATAACTATACAAAGAGTGAATGCTGTGCGTATCGTACGGGAAAATTTTTTCATGCATGGTGTGCCGTCTCTTGTAAATATTTTTACTCGATGGGCACTTGCAATACTGTCTCGACGCGCTACACAAAGTGCTCGGACGCGCGGTATTCGGACAAACGATTGGTTTGTCGGTTTCCTCTATTCAGGACATATGAATGAATATATTGCTCGATCTGGCATTGCCTGTGCAGGAACTGGTTTAATAGAAGTGCTTTTTCATCCCGGAAGTGCGCTCCATGAAGAATTGCAAGAATGGAAGAAGAGTCGAGCCGATATTGACTGGCACTATGCATCAGAGCGTCAGTTCGAACGGGAAGCGCTCAAAAAACTCCACTTTGACTAATAATTACAATCGTCTTCGAAATAGAAATTGAAGGCCTTGCCCATTAATGGACATACGGTGTCGCAGCAGTTCCAATCCGTACTGTTCCGCGAAAGAAACAATGTCGTCATTGGAAAAGAAGTGAGCAACAGGCGTCAGTATCTGGTCGGCGAAGATGCTCCATGATGCTCTTCTTGGTACTCGAAAGTCATTCTTGAAATATAGACGATTACCTAGTTGCACATAGCATATATCGAAGACGGGGAAAATAATATTTTCTACGATATTTTTTCCAAGATGCGTTCGGTAAAGCCATCTCACAGGAAGCGTTGCAAGGTAGATAAAATGGTACAGGTGATACTTTTTATACACATACAGATTAATAAGCCCTCCTTTCTTGGTTATACGAATCAGCTCTTTGAATGCGCAAAAAGGCAGAGGCGTATGATGAATAACGCCGTCGGATATGGTCAGTTCGGAGAACTCATTTCGCAGTGCAAGTTTGAGATTATTTCCTTCAACAACATTCATCCCCGAAGCCCGAGCGATGCGCACAGCTTCAGGACTTACATCAATTCCCAGATATTGGTATGTTGGATGATGCTCGCGAAGGTATCTTCCAATAAATGCGGTACCGCATCCTACATCAACGATTGTTTTGTCAGAATAATCTTGTTCCTGAAACAGATCATATACGAATTCACGCTTGAATATTTGTTCACGAATTATCTCTCCAAAATCAAATGGTGTCTCGGCATAATGCCGTTTTGTATCGGAAACCTTTTTTTGTATGTCTTTTTCAGTATGCATGAAAAGTTAACCACAAAGCAAATATAGCATTGTTTTAGATATACATATAGATGATTAGTTGACCTTTTTCTGAAAATCGGCTTTAATAGATGCTTGTATGGTCGCTAGGCATGAAGCAGAAACACCGTCGACACTGTCGGTTGTTATTCCCGTCTACAACGAGGCGCATAATATCGTGCCTATGCGAGAAGCGTTGCAGAATGTATGGAAATTAATTCCCGAATATACTCTCGAAATTGTTTTTGTCGATGATGGAAGTACAGACGAAACATGGACACACATCATGGCGCTTGCCGCAGAAGATAAAATTGTGCATGGAGTGCGATTCGCACGCAATTTTGGCAAAGAAGCGGCGATTGAAGCAGGTCTCCAAAAAGCGATGGGAGAGGCGATTATTATTATAGATGGCGATCTCCAACATCCGCCCGAATTGATTCCAGAACTTGTAGAAAAGTGGGAGGATGGTAACGATATTGTTCGCGCCATTCATCCGAATCCTCCTCATAGGGGTTTGATAAAACGAACGACTTCAGGTCTTTTCTATTGGTTTTTTAATAAAATATCCGATATTCCTCTCATCCCGGGATCCTCGGACTTTTGTCTCATTAGTAAAAGAGTGGCAGATGAATTCATTCATCTGCCCGAAAGACAAAAATTTCATCGCGTACTTACTGGATGGATTGGTTTTCCATCCGTCTCGCTTTCTTATGAAGCAAAAGAGCGTTCCCAAGGATCTTCTTCATACACTTTTCGTAGCTTATTCTCACTTGCAAAGAACGCAATCATTTCGTCGAGTACACTTCCTATGACAGTCATTTTTATTTTTGGATGTGCTCTTGCATTATTTGGAGCTCTCCTTACCACGGGACTTCTTGCATACAAGTACTTTGTAGATTTTGAGTATATCGGAGGCGCGGCAGTTCTTGCTGCATTCGTAATTTTTAATAACGGGTTATTGTTCATTGCTTTTGGTATTATGTCGCTTTACCAGGTTGCGACCTATCGCGAAGTTCAAAATCGCCCGAGTTATGTCGTACGCGATACCGTATGACATTGTGCACATTCTAACGGTGAGATAGAATCTGATTAATGTCTTTCATACGGGCGCATAAAATCGAGATTGGCATCTTTTTTCTCGCACTCCTTGTGCGGTTGTTCTATTTCGGTTTGGCGCTGCAGGCGCATGACTGGAACCTCATAGCTACAAGTAGAGGCGCTGACGGTTATTTTTCTATCAGTCAGAATGTGCTCAGAGGGAATGGCTTTTCAAGCGAGAGTGTTGCGCCGTTCACTCCAAACTCATTCCGCGTTCCGTTACAGCCATACTTTCTTGCTTGGAGTGCTGAGATTTTTGCAGGAAGTTATTGGTTTCCACTCATTCTTACCTTGCTCATTAGTTGTTTTATTCCACTTATCGCGATGCGACTCGCGCGACATCTCTCATCCTCTAAGGCGATTGTATTCGGAACAGGTATTTTTTTATCGTTGGAGCCGCTGTCCATACTCCATTCCATATTGTTCTATAGCGAACCGCTCTTTATGCTGTTCTTTTTCCTCTCGCTATTGTATCTCTTTAAGTACTTTGAACGAAAGAATTTTATCCATTTGATTTTCTCGTCTGCTTTTTTGGGATTTGCAACGCTCACTCGGCCGACAACAGAATATTTGCCGATTATTATTGCAGCCATTATTATCTGGGAAGCGCGCACCCATTTGACAAAGGATGTATGGGTGCGAACCGGAGCATATCTTCTTGTCTTTTTTATTGTGCTCGCGCCGTGGCTTTATCGTAATAAAGTACAGTTCGGCGTTTTTGCTCTCACGCCGCAAACGGGAGTTAATTTATACGCAAATCTTTTGCCGTCAGTTCTTTCTATAGAAAATGGAACGAGCTTTGGTGCCGAATATACTAAATTGAAAGCGCAAGGCGTGTCAGGCCCGAATCAAACTGATGTTGCAGAGGCGCAGGATTATACGAATCGGGCGCTACCGCTTCTTCTAGAACATCCAATATCTCTTGCGCTTACGGCTGGCACTGTAGAAATTGCTTTTTTCACCCATGACGGAGTGCTTGAAATGCTTAAGCTTGTTGGTGTTAAGCCAGATATCTCATTGGGGACTCCAGCACTCTTTCTTCTTTTGCATGATCCACTAAAGCTTCTTTGGTTTATGGGGCATTACTTGCGTTCGCCTATAATATTGGTTCTTCTTGCGCGCATCATATGGATTATCGTGACGCTCTGTTTCTTTGTTGGCGCGGTGCGCTTTATACGAAAAGAAGGTCTCACTCCTTACGCTGTTACGATGCTTGTGGCTATCCTCTATCTAGCTCTTACGACAATTATTATCGGATTTACTGTCACAGGGCGTTATCGCTTGCCAGCAGAAGCTATAATTATCCCTTTTGCTTTATACGGATTACTATATCTTAAAACGCTATGGCATCAGTCTCGATAGTTATACCGTGTTACAACGAAGCACGAACGATTGACGAGCTATTGGCGCGCGTGCGCGCGACAAATATGCGCGGGTGGGATACAGAAATTATAGTTGTAGATGATGCTTCTCACGATGGCACGCCCGATCTGCTGCAGAAATATGAAGATACGATGCATATTATTTATCTTGATAAGAACGGTGGTAAAGGAACGGCAGTGCGGCGTGGAATGAAAGAAGCAACAGGCGATTATGTGCTCATTCAAGATGCAGACCTTGAATATGATCCGGCAGATATACCAAATCTCTTGACAGTCGTTGAAAATGGTACAGCTGATGTCGTATATGGCTCGCGAACGCTTGATCCTCAAACTCGCCACGGCGGTTTGATACCACGGCTTGGCGTGTGGTTCATAACCAAGCTTATTAACGCGTTGTATGACTTGTCACTGACCGATGTATGGACTTGTTATAAACTTTTCCCGCGCGAGGCCAGTAGCGATTTTATAGCGGGGCACTTTGAATCAGAATTGTTGTTCACTGCGGCGCTCGCGCGCCGTGGCTATAAATTCGCCGAAGTCCCTATATCGTACGCGCCGCGTGCTCTTACGGAAGGGAAAAAGATCCGCTATCGAGATGGTCTATACGCGATTGCGGTTATTTGTGTGGACTGGTTGCATCATATATGAATCATACACTCGACAGTGCAAGGCATCGAGTCCTTATTACCGGTGGCGCCGGATTTCTTGGCTCACATTTGGTCAAATATCTTTTGGAGAAAACAGATTCCGATATTGTTGTCTTCGATCAGCTTGAAGAATCATCACAAGTATCTAATAACCGCGTAACTTATTATAAAGGAAATATTTTCTCCCAGAAAGATGTCAATGATGTTTTTAAAACCCACGGGCCATTTGTAACGGTATATCATTGTGCCGCCTCTATGCCAGATAAATCTGTTTCCGATGATGTTCTTTGGAAAACGAATGTCACCGGAACTGAAATTGTTGCACACTGTGCTGTAAAAAATAAGGTCCGTTCTTTTATCTTCACTTCGAGCAATGTATTGTACGGCATTCCGAAAGAATTGCCTACAACTGAGGAAACGCCAGCGAATCCTCTTGAAATATACGGGAAGAGCAAAGTAGAGGCCGAAAAAATATTGGCGCAGTTTAGAGGAGAAATGAATATTCAGATTTTTCGATGTCCGGTGATAACAGGACTTGGCCGATTAGGATTACAGGCCATTTTATTTGAATTTATTTCTGAAGGAAGGAATGCTTATGTATTAGGTAACGGATCGAATATCTACCAATTTGCCGATGCAGTTGATGTCTGCGCCGCGCTTGAAAAAGCGAGTTATGTTGAAGGATATGACATCTATAATATTGGTTCTGATGAAGTCCTTTCTCTAAAAGAGATATATCAAAAAGTCATTCATTTCGCTGGAAGCACATCGAAGGTTGTTTCAATTCCAAAAATACCTGCGCTTTTTATGCTTTCTGTCCTGAATAAATTGAACATTTCTCCTTTGGGCGTGTACCAATATACTATGTATGGGCAATCACTGTATACCGATACGACAAAAATAAAATCAAAGCTCAATTGGAAGCCAGAAAAGACCAATGTGGGCACTTTTATAGAAAATTATGAATGGTATAAAGCGAACAAAGGAACCTTTTCTGGAGTTGGTTCAGAACAGACCTCTTCAAATAGAAGCGTACCCAAGATGGGCATTTTTAAACTTCTCAAGATACTTTCATGAGTGGGAAAGACACTGTAATACGCACACAAACTCCGCACGGGATATTTTTTATTGATTCGGAACGAGATAAAAAAATGGCTGATGCGTTACAGCGGGGTGCGTACCCAAATGAGACATTGCTCGAAATAGCGGAAGCATTTGTAAATAAAGAAAGTATTGTTGTTGATGTCGGTGCACACATCGGCTCGTTTGCCATACCGATGGCAAAAGTAGCAAGGAAAGTTATTGCATTTGAACCTTCTCGCGAAACCTTCTCTCTTTTGTCGCGCAATGCGGATGAAAATGGAGCATCGCTCCAGCTCATCAATAAAGGACTTGGAAGCGAAAATGGCAGCGGCACGCTTGTCGTGCGCAATACTTCAAACGCTGGAGCGAACACTCTCGTATCGAACGGTGATATTCCCATTACGACACTTGATAGCGAATTATCGAACATTGATTTTATTAAAATGGATGTGGAAGGAATGGAACTTGATGTATTGCGCGGTGGTGCAGCGCTTATCGAGCGCGCCCGTCCGACAGTATTTTTTGAAGTTAATTTGTCGCAATTGCGCGCACACGGCGCTTATCCGCGCGCTCTTGAGCGATTCTTTGCAAAATATCACTATCAACTCTATTTTCCACTTAAACAAGAAAAACTTGTGCTTGCGCGCGTGCGCAGCGTTACTCTTCTGACTGCGCTTATTGCGCCGCGTGCGTGGATCTTCTTTGGCGAGAGTGCTCCATTCGACCTGCTGGCAGTGCCAAAAGAGCAGCCACTTCCTCTTCAGAGCGTTGGTTTTATTAGAGCATTACACTCTGTAATTAGTAACAATATAACCGTTAAAAATAAGCGAATTGCCACATTTCTCCGCCGCATCTTTTAATAATGCAAAAGGGTTATACTGAATACATTTCCATGAAACTTTATTACATTGCCAATTTTCGCATGCCTTCTGAAAGGGCACATGGCATCCAGGTTGTCAAAATGTGTGAAGCACTTATCGAGTCAGGAGCTGACCTGACTCTTATTGTTCCTCGACGCAAAACCGATACGCGTTCGCTTCGTGAATTTTATGGCTTGCGGGTAGATGTTCCAAAGCAAGTACTATTTGCGTTCGATTGGTATACCAAAGGCAGGATTTTTTATTACATAAGCTCATTTTCGTTTATGATTTCCTCTTTTTTCTTTCTGTGGGGAAAGAGGAACGAAAAGGAATTGGTCGTTTACACTATTGATGCGGATAACTGGTCATATGCGCATTTACCGCTCATCCCGCTTCAGTACTTTTGCGAAATGCATGGCAGTAAGCCCTGCACTCTCATCAATAAATTGTTTTTCCGCCGTATTTCAGGAGTCATTACCATCAACCGGTTCATCAAGGAAAGTCTGCTTAATCGGTTCAGCATATCTCCCGAATGTATCATTGTTGAACATGATGCCGTTGATATAACTCACTTTGTTCCGATACCGCGCGCTGATGCTCGTAACCGACTAGGGATTCCGTATGACCAGAAGCTTATTTTGTATGTCGGCAGAATACTTGCATGGAAAGGACTCGAAATACTTTCCGAAACGGCACGGGCAGTTGGAGATACTGTAACACTCGGTATTGTAGGCGGAACTCGGGAGCAGTTCGTAAAAGTTATGGGTACTGATGTTCCTGAGAATATTATTTTTTATGGAGGAAAAGATTTTATTGAAATGCCGGTCTGGATCGCTGCGGCCGACGCTGTACTTTTGACAAGCACAGCGCACAATGAAACTTCTTATCGCTGGACTTCACCTATGAAAGCGTTTGAATATATGGCTTGTGGGGCCACAATTATTGCGGCGGATACCCCTGCGATACGGGAAATCGTCTCTGCTAAAAATGCCTATTTGTACCAGCCGGACGATGCAAACAGTTTGACTCAAGTAATCCGAACCGTGCTTGAAGACCCGCAGGAGGCGAAGCGTCGAGGCGAAGCAGCTCTTATAGCGTCAAGAAGTTGTTCCTGGCGTGGTCGGGCAGATCGGGTGCTACAGTTCATTGGTCGCATAACGCAATGAAGATTCGCAAGGCGCTCACATTCAGAGCATCCTCAATCGGCGATTGTCTGATGGGGAAATATTTATTGGAAAATATTCGTGCAGCATATCCAGAAGCACAATGTTCACTCTTGGTTGCTGGTAAAAGTAATATGGTCCGCGATCTACTTTTGGCCTATCCGTGGATAGAAGTAGTAGAAGCAAATAAAAAACATCCGCGAACTATTTTTACCGCTTTTAGAAAATTACATTCAAGTGACGCTACAGTGACGCAGTATTCAGGTCGGGGCTCATTTTCTACAAGTAGTAAGATCTTTGCTCGGATACTTACTCGTTTTGGAGGACTAGCTGGCTTTACGGATAGCTGGCCTTTCAATCATTTGTTATTCGACCACCTTATACCATTTAGTATGCGTCGTGCGATGCGACTTCATGAATGCGATGCTCTTCAAGCGCTTGGTATGCCGGTCATCTTTCCAGAAATTACTCTTATTCCTAGAGATGACAATACGATATTAGAGCAACTGAATCTTGTAAAGAACTCATATCTTGTTCTGAATCTTTTTTCTGGAAGTCGTGGGCGCGGTCTCTCTCTTGAGCACCAAAGAATTATTGCACACACGATCGTTGACACATTCGGGACAAGTATGAAAATAGTGCTGACTGGCGGTCCGTCTGACGAACCGCTCATGCGAAGTATCAAAGAAGCAGTGCCGGAATTGATTATCGCTCCCGGGCTCGCCATGCAAGAACTCATAACTCTTGTGGAAAAGAGTGCAGCGGTTGTGAGTCTCGATACCGGAGTCGCACATATCGCTGCACAGACCGGAGCACCTCTTGTTGTTATGCGCACTTGTTGGGGCTACAACTGGTGGACTGAAGATCAGTATCCGAGGAAGGGAATTGTTGTTCTCGCTCATGACGAACTCTGTACAAGCGGGCATATCGCAAAAGATTTTCCGGAATGTCTAGCGGCGATATCTCTTGGGGAGATAGTAGGAGCCCTAAAAAAGATACTGGTATCATAAAAAGTCAACTTTATTTAAACGCGCATTTGTGCAACAATCCGCGCTAGATGATCTTTTTAACTGTTCTTTGACTTCAATCGATTAAATCGGAGGGTCCAATGGGCCAAAAAGTAAAAGTCCTACTCGTAGGACGGTATTACATTATCGAGCCCTTGGGACTTATGCATCTCGCAGGGCTTGCATCATCGATCGGTTGCGAAGTGGATGTCGAACTCATCTCGCATAACGATTTTACTGGTCTGTATCGGCGCGTAGAAGAGTGGAAGCCCGATTTTGTCGGCTTTCAGATATGGACCGGGTGGCATCTGCAGACATTCACCGCGTGCGATATGGTGCGTACGATGGGCTCGCAGGTCATCATCGGCGGTCCGCATGTGACCTATTTCACTGAAGAATGCGCCAGACATGCTGATTTCGTCGTTCGCGGAGACGGATTCCGCACCTTTCGCCGTATCCTGCAGGGAGAGATAATGCCGGGAATACACTTCGATGTCGAGCAATTAGCAGAAGGATTCCCGATGCCGAATCGTAGCATCGTATATGGAAAATATCCGGTGCTCCGCAACAGCCCAATCCGCAGTGAAATCGCTTCTATCGGATGTCCATTCGGATGTTTCTATTGCTACGGGCGAAAGTGGAATGAGATGTACGGCGGATTCCGCCATACTCAACGCCCGATGGACGATATCATTCGTGAAGGCATTGAAATTCGCGACCGATGGGGAGCAAAGATGGTCTACTTTCAAGATGACATCTTCGGGTTTGACCATAAAGTATGGTTGTCGGAATTCTCGCGGCGATGGAGAAAAGAGATCGGCATTCCATTCCATTGCCAAATCCGTCTGGAACTTATCCGCGGTCATGCGGGCGATAAACGGCTGGACTTGTTCAAAGAAGCGGGATGCACCGGTCTCACCGTCGCGATAGAATCGGGTGACGCGTTTTTGCGCGAGTATGTGCTGAATCGCCCGATGCCTAATGCGCTTATTCTCGAGGGATGCGCCAAGATCCGCTCGCGAGGGATGACCTTGCGCACGGAGCAAATACTCGCCGTGCCGTTCAGTAATCTCGAAACGGATTTGTCGACCTTGCGTCTAAACTGCCGAATCAATCCGGAAATGGCGTGGACTTCTATCCTTTCCCCATACGGAGGTACGGAAATAGATAGAATTGCAAAAAGTTTTGGATTCTACAACGGCACAAATGACGAATTTGAAGAATCGTTTTTTGACCGAAGCGTTCTTCGTCATTCAGAAACGGCTCGCGAAGCCATTGAAGCCGTTATGAACGGAATGGGAAGGAAAAAGAAGCAGCTTGCCGACCTTGCGCCGCTCTGCCAGGTTGAGTTTATGGATGATAAAGCGAATGCTCGGTACAAGGAGCAAATTATTATCCATCAGCGACTTTTCAACTGGCTCTCCAAAGTCCCGCAGGGCGATGTGCTTGCAGAGAAGTTCTTAATGTTGTCGAGAGAGCAATGGACTTGGAAAATGCTCGGCGAAATGACCAGACAGCACCTCGAATCACTAGGTATGGGTGAGAAAGCGAAAGAATGGGTTCAGGAACTTATACACGCTATGGGGTGCTCATCTTTTGATGAACTCCATGAAGTGGTGAGAGAAAATCCCTACTACTTCGTCTTTTTCCCTTCGAGTGCGGAGTTCGCCCAGCATGTGGTGGAAACTGGAGCGTTGGATAATCATGCCATTATTGGTCTTAAGTTTGACACATTATGGGCAATAGCACGCCAATGGCTTTTCGTTCGTTCGCTCTATAAGATTGAACCCACGACTCGGCCGATTGCAGGATAGTCGATTTTT
>Ga0208375_1001508_pt1 | contig 25864 bp, 24 predicted proteins | sample RifOxyD1_FD_184038 | JGI IMG/M metagenome (GOLD analysis project Ga0208375, IMG submission 184038) | Soil microbial communities from Rifle, Colorado - Rifle Oxygen_injection D1 (SPAdes) | ecosystem: Environmental > Terrestrial > Deep subsurface > Rock core/Sediment | place: Rifle, Colorado...
AGGGCGCCCGCCAGCTGAGGAGCTGGCTGCTCGCGCCGCTCAGGGACCCGGCCGCCATACGCGACCGGCAGGAGGCGGTCAAAGAACTTGCCACAGCAGGCCTGGCGCATGAGCTTTCCACGCTGCTCTCGGGCCTTTATGATCTTGAACGCATCTCGGGCCGCATCGTCGCGCGGCTTGCCAACCCGCGCGACACGCTCGCACTCGGCCGCTCGCTCGCGCTGCTGCCCAAAGTCGCGGGCATCCTTCAAAACGTCAAAGCCGGAGTATTGAAAAATGCGCACGCCGGCGCAACGAAGCTTGCCGGCACGCTTGAGCCGCTTGCAAAGCGCATCCTCGGCACGCAGCGCGAGGACGCCCCTCTGGCGGCACGCGACGGCGGAATATTCGCGCGCGGCACCTCGCCGGAGCTTGACCGGCTTTTGTCGCTCACCGGGGACGGCCAGAAATGGCTCATTGACCTTGAAGCGCGCGAACGGGCCGCGACCGGCATCGGCTCCCTGAAGGTGCGCTATAACCGCGTTTTCGGCTACTACATCGAAGTCACGCATGCGCATCAAAAAAGCGTGCCGGCGCATTACCAGCGCAAGCAGACCATGGTGGGGGCCGAACGGTTTTTCACCGAAGAACTGAAAAAATTCGAAGACGAGATCGTCACCGCTTCGGCGCGCCTGAGGGCCCTTGAGCAGCAGCTTTTTGAAGAGCTGCTGGATGCGATCCAGTCGCTCGTCACCCCCATAATGGAAGCCGCCACCGAGCTTGGCCGGCTCGATGCCCTGCTCGCCCTTTCGAGGCCCGCCTCGCAGCCGGGCTGGGTATTCCCGGAGATCGACGATTCACTTGACCTGCACATCGAAGAAGGGCGCCACCCGCTGGTGGACGCCGCATCAGGCGGATCTTTCGTGCCAAACGACATGCTGCTTTCGCCGGCAACAAGAATGTCCCTCATAATCACCGGGCCGAACATGGGCGGCAAATCCACGGTGATGCGCCAGGTGGCGCTCATCGTGATTCTCGGACAAGCCGGCGCCCCCGTTCCGGCCGCCCACGCGCGCTGGGGGGCCGTGAGCGGCATCCACACGCGTATCGGCGCGCACGACGCCATTGCGCGCGGACAGAGCACCTTCATGGTCGAGATGACCGAACTCGCGCAGATATTGCATACGGCGGACCAGCGCTCGCTCATCATCCTCGACGAAATCGGCCGCGGCACCAGCACCTACGACGGGATGAGCGTGGCCGGCGCGGCGCTTGCGTGGATATGCGAAACAATAGGCGCGCGCACGCTCTTCGCCACGCACTATCACGAGCTCACGCGCCATGCCCGCAGCTTGCCGCTCACCGGCAACGCGCACATGGCGGTTGAGGGTTCCGGCGCGCTCCGGGGCGGAAATCTCAGATTCCTGTACAAACTCCGCGAAGGGCCGGCGAGCGAGAGTTTTGGCATCCATGTGGCGCGCCTGGCGGGTCTGCCCCGCCCGGTGATCGACCGCGCCTGGAAAATCCTTGAAGTTCTCGAAGCCACGGCCCGTGCCGTAGAAAAACCCGAAAATGCCGGCTCCCAGCTTTCGCTTTTTGAAAAGAATGAAAGCCACGCTTCCACCCCGCCGCCCGGCCCCGCCGTCCCCGAAGAGCCACATCCTGCAATCGCGGAACTCTCAACGCTTGATATCAACTCCATGACGCCTCTTGATGCCATCAATACTCTTGCGCGCCTGAAAAACACCGCCCTGCTGCCCACCACGCCGTAACGCGGCGTGTATACTAAAAGTTGGCGGACACCTTTTATAATTCTATATGGTCTTGTTCGACGCTGTCATTGCAGCAGGAACGATCGTGCTTGGCACACAGTCCGCCCTGGCGGCGACAAAGCCGTTCACCATTGTCATTGATCCCGGCCACGGCGGCGCGGACCTGGGCACCGTTTATAATGACGGCAAAACATTCACGGCAGAAAAAAACGTGACCCTCGTGATCGCCCGCGAAGCCGCCCGGCAATTGCGCGCCCGGGGCATCAGGGCGGTTCTTACCCGCGATTCGGACCGCGACGTACCGCTTGCAAGCCGTACGCAGCTTGCAAACCGCATCGGCGCCGATTTGTTCCTCTCCATCCATATGAATTCGACCGCCACCCCGATGGTCAACGACGCCGAAGGCACCGAAACATTTATTTTGAACAATACCACCGACGCCTCATCGCGCCGCCTGGCGCATCTGGAAAACTCCGTTATCGGAGGAAACCCGAACGATTCACCCGAACAGCTTGATGTTGCGCTCATCCTCAAGGATCTCCGCCTTGATGCAAATCTCGCCGGGAGCAAACAACTTGCCTGCTTGCTCCAGCAAAAACTCGTCACCGGCATATCGGCCTCCTACCGTTTCAGCCCGGCGCTCACGCACATCCGCAACCGCGGCGTCCGGCAGGCGCTTTTTCATGTGCTGCTTGGCGCCGACATGCCAAGCGCGCTTCTGGAGGTCGGCTTTTTGACAAATGCACGCGACCGGTCAATCACCGCCGCGCCCTACGGCCAGCGGGCGATCGGACGCTCCATTGCAAGCGCCATCGAGCAGTTCAAGCTCGGGCGCAAAACTCAGGGCGCGGCAGCAGTCCCCGCAGGGGGCGCGGCAGCAGTCAGTTGCCGGATCCACTGAAGGAATCAATTCACTATTTTTGCGGGCCTTGATGCCGATGAATCAGTGCTCTGGGCGCCATATGCATATGCAGTCAGCAGGTTGTTTACGGTTGCGCTTGCTGCCGCGGTCCAGCTTGCATGGCTGCGGCAACCGTGTTTTTCAAAAACGGAGCCGTCGGCTTTTATCAACCGTACCCGCACCGGAAAGGCGCAACCCGTGAAATCCTTCTCCATGCCATTCATCGCCATGAAGAGGCCGGCAAGCTGTTCCCTTGCGGCATCAATGCCGGGCATCTGCCGGGTCGAAGCCAGAGACCTTGATTTTGCAAGCTCCGGATTCTTGATATCAAGCTGATCCTTGAACATCGGAGGCACCACATTGATTTGTGCGGCAGCGCCATCGCGGGCCACAACATGCACCGTTACCGCCGCAGGCCCGGACCACCTTGCCTGCGGACCGGCAAATTCGATGAACGCCTCGACATACGGCTGCCCCATGATCTCATCCTGTATGATATCAAGCGTGGAATTTGTCCCGGCGCACGAAGCAAATACCGCAAAAAACGCCGCAAGCACCGCCGTCCTTGACACGACAATCAGCCTTCTCATGTGTTTACTCATGTGACACCGCCCCCGCGCCGGATACCATTGCAAATTCCTGCTTCGGGTCCGATGGCATCGGCACCCTCTTGAGACATGCCTTTATGGCTGGAGGCGCAAACGCCGGCACGTCACAGCCCGGGCCGGAAACAATGCTTGCCACCGCCGTCGAAACCGCCCATGCGGCCTCTGAATACGACCCCGCCTCGCAGCCTTCGCGTCCGGGCGCGCCGATGCAATCCAAAAGCGGCGTCCACGGACTTTCAACCCCGAGCGAAAGAAGACTGCACGGCGCCCACCTTTGCGCTATTGCGCGCGCAAGCTCGAACCTGCTCCACGCCGGGTGCCGCCGGACAAGCTTCGGAAAACCGCCCCCCGCCCTGATCAGCGGCCCCTTTTCATCACTCGAAAGCGCCACGATCCCGCGCCAGGCAAGATCCGGCTCTGCCGCAGCCGGAGGCCGCTGCAAGCGGATCTCCTTCGTCTCGCTCACAAGCACTTCATAGGTTTTCTGCGGCAGGCGCGCGCGGTTCGCCTCAAGCCACTTCACAAGCCGCGCCTTTGCGTCATGAAACTGGTCCATGACGGTTTTCCATTCGCGCGGAGTCACTGCCGCCGCGCGAAGTCCGGGCCCGCGATATTCGATGGCCGCGCACTTGCTCGCGCTTTTTCCGATCCTGAAATCATCACTTGCCATCCGGCGATCCACCAGGACCCGGGGATCAAAAACAGCGCCCTTGCCGCCCGCTGCCGCCACAACAGCCTTGAACGATCTGTCTTTTTTGGAAAAATATCCGACGTTCTTCACAACATTTGCGACGCTGATGAAAACCGCTAGAACAGGTATTGTTATGAGATAGTATTCAACAGGTATATCGCGCATCCTGCGCATAAGAGATCCTCCTGAACTATAATTCTAACGCTGTTTTCCATAAATGGAAGCGCCATTCATTTGACACCGCCGGGATGAACGGTTACGTCAATATCATGACAACAATACGCTTGTTTGCAGCGGTCGTACTGGCGATTGCGGTTTCATCGTGCTCGACGAGGTCCCAGCTGCCGGCCGAATTCGACCCCGATTTACCCCGGCCCGACCTCGAGACGGTCATCATCATGGGAATCAACGACATCCACGGGGGCCTGTTTCCGACGGTGGCAAAATACCAGGACCCCGCAAGCGGCAAAATCATGCAGATCGAACGCGGAGGGGCCCCCATCCTTGCCGCTCACATCAAACAGCTCCGGCAGGATTTCGGAAAGCGGCTGCTGCTTCTTGATGCCGGCGATCATCTGCAGGGAACGCTTGAGAGCAACAGCACCCGGGGTGCCGCGATGGTCTCGTTTTTCAATCTGATCGGCGTGAACGCAGCCGCCATCGGCAATCACGAATTTGATTTCGGAGCCGAACCGCCCGGGTCCCAGGATTTCATCAGTGCTCTCAGAAACCGCATTGGCGAGGCAACATATCCATACGTCGTATCCAATGTGATCGCAAAAAACGGCCTGCCTCCGCCCTTTCCAAAAACGAAGGAGCATCTCATAATCGACACCGGCAAGGTGAAAGTCGGAATTATCGGCCTTACCACCCTTGAAACCCCTTCGAAAACCCGCGCCGAATTCGTAAGCGGCATCAAATTCCTGGATATGGCAAAAACCACACTCAAACATGCCGCCGCCCTCCGTAAAAAGGGAGCGGACGTCATAGTGCTGCTGGCCCATGCCGGCCTCTTCTGCAAGCCCGGAAAAGCCCCGGTGCAGAATTCGTTCCGCAAACCCACCGACCCGCTGGGAAAATGCAACCCGAGGGACGAGGTGCCGGTACTCCTGAAAAAACTCCCGCCCGGCACGGTCGATGCCGTGGTGTCCGGACATACGCATCAGATCATCCACCACTGGGTTCAGGGCGTTCCGGTCATCCAGGCCGGAATGCGCGGCTTTTACTACAACCTCATATTTCTTACATATGATTTAAAGAAAAAAACCGTTCTTGGCGACCTGACGCGCATCGAGGGCCCCATCCCCGTCTGTCCGCTTGTCTTTGAACACTCAAAGGACTGCAATCCGCTCAAGCTTGAAGAAAAATCCCCCGACCTGGCCACGCCCAGACTGCACGGCCGCAGCATCCACCCCGACACCGGTGCCGAAGCGGCTCTTGTGCCCGTCAGCAAGCAGACGTCGGAAATCAAGAGCAGGATCGTGGGACACGCCGCGCAACCGCTGCTGTTTGACCGGTCCCTGTACGCGACCAGGGAATCACCGCTTGCAAATCTTGCCGTGGATGCGCTCCGTGAAAGCGCCGGAACGGATTTTGCGCTGATCAACCTCGGTTCGGTCCGCGCCGAAATCCCCGCCGGACCGGTAACCTACGGCCAGGTGTTCAACGCGTTCCCGTTTGACAATTATATTTCAACAATCAACATGACCGGCAGGGAACTCAAACTTTTCATACGCGTCAGCGAGAATCTTTCGCGCGGTTTTTTTCCGGTCTCCGGCCTCAAGGTCAAACTTCTTGATCCGTCCGTTGACGCCCCCTCAAACGACCTGAGCGGCAACGGCACGATCGAGCCCTGGGAGGTGAACCGCCTGGTCGGAATAACCCGGTCGGACGGGACACCGATCGACGATGCGCAAACTTACACGCTCGCCACGCTCGATTTTCTGGTCGCGGGCGGTGATGATTTGGAATGGCTGATGACACAATTCCCCGCAGCCCGCATCACACCGGTCGCGGGAGGATTCCAGCGCGATATCGTGGCCGGCTACATCGCAAAGTACAGCCCCATGAACACCATCGAAAAGCCCCTGGTCAATCCCGCAAATCCACGGCTGGTCTTCGTGAAGAAACCGGAAAAGAACAAGAAGAAGAAACGGCGGAGAAGATAACGCCGCCATGCTTGCCGCGCCCTTGATCGGCATGCTGTTTGGCTTTTTCGGATCGATACCGGTCGCCGGCCCGGTGTCCGTAATCGTGCTCGGCCGCGCCCTTGAGGGCCGCATGAAAAGCGGCTTCTGGATCGCCGCGGGGGCCTCGCTCGCGGAAGCGGCTTATGCCTTCCTCGCATTCCTCGGCATGAGCGTTTTTCTCGCCCGTTACCCATGGATCGAGCCATTATCGCGCGCGGCGGCCGCAGTCCTGCTGCTCACTCTCGGAACCGGCCTCTTGTTGAGACGGAATAAAAACGCCACCGCCGGGCAAAAAAAATATGGAAACAAGCGCAGCTTCGCCCTCGGCTTTTCGATCACCGCCCTTAACCCCACGCTGATTGCCACCTGGACCGCCGCCATGGCCATGCTGCTCCCGACCGGCCTTGTGCACTTCGAAAAGCAAAGCGCCCTGCCGTTTTCAATCGGCGTCTCCGCCGGAATCATCGCCTGGTTCGCCGTACTGCTGGCCCTGGTGCGCCAGTACAAAGGCCGCATTCCGGAGCGCCTGCTAAGCGGCACCCCGAAACTCATGGGAATCCTGCTCCTCGCGCTTGGCGTGGTGTTCGCGCTCAAGGCCGCCGCGGTTTTCTAGTTTGGATTCTCCGGCCACTTGTGTTTGGGATATCTGCGTGAAAGCTCGCGCCTGACTTCCAGATAGGTGCGCTCCCAAAAACCGGCCAGATCACGCGTGACCTGCACGGCGCGCATGTTGGGGGCAAGCAGATGAAGCGTGAGCTTGTAACGGCCGTCAAGGATGGCCGGCCCCTCGCGCATCCCGAAAAAATCCTGCAGCCGGCTTTCGATCCACGGCCCGTGACCGCCGTCGTAGTGCACGCGCACCCGGCGGCCATGCGCGAGCGTCACCTGCGCGGGCGCGAGCCGGTCCACCAGGCGCATCGCCTCATGCGAAACAATACAAGCGAGATGGGCGCCGAAATCCTCGCCTCTTAACTCTTCAACCGAAATTTTTCCTGCGCAGGCGTTCTCGAGCGCCACCGCCACCACGGCATCATCAAGCACCGGAACCGCGTCCGCCCCTTCGGCGCGCACGAACCCGAAACGCGCCCGCAATGATTCAACAGACCGGACCGCATCCTTGTCCCAGACCGAGGCAAGCCCCGCCGAAAGAACCTGCCTGGCCATGAACTGTGAAGCCTTCACCTCATCGCCGGGCCGGCCGAAGTGCTCGTCAAGAACAAGATCGCCATATAAAATCACCCGCCTCGATTCCACGCGGGTCCCGGTCCACAAAAGCTCCTCGCGCTCCTCGACGCGGCAGGGCTCAAGATCCAAAAGCCAGTCACGCTCGACCGGACAAAGCGATCTGACAACCGTTTTCTGGCGGCTTTGCCCCGCATGCTGCGTCTCCTCCGCGTCAACAACCACAAACAAATCATGCCCAAGCGCCTGAAAGGCGCCCTGTGCATCCCGGTGGACGGTAATCGCGCTCTTCTCCGCCACGCGGTCCGGAAAACCGCAAAGAACCGAAAAAGCAAGATGGTCGCCGGCATTCTTCAATACGGTCACCTTCTGTGGCGGCGCCGCGGACAGCCAGTCCCGCGCGGCCCGCTCCAGCCGGTCCTTTTCCTTGAGCACGCCGCCATGAAGTCTTGCGGCGCGCCTCACGGCATCCAGGAAATCAAGTCCTTCCAGTGCATCTTCAGACGCAAGCGCCGCAGCCGTAGCCGCATCCTCAAGCACGCCCCGGCGGGCGCCTTCGAGCACCATTCTGGCAAGCCTGGGGTGTGAAGGCATTGAAGACATCGCGCGGCCAAGCGCCGAAAGCCCGCCGCTCTCATCGGTCGCGCCAAGCTGATGCAGAAGTTCACATGCGGCCCGGAGCGACGGCGCGGGAGGCCTTTCGAACCATTCAAGGCCATCCACGGCCGGCACGCCAAGCGCCATGAGTTCGAGCACGGTTTGCGAAAGATCGGCGCGAAGAATCTCCGGCACGTCAAACGCCATGCGCGTTTCGAAATCATGCCTGGTATAAAGCCTGAGACACCGGCCCGGCCCGGTCCGCCCCGCCCTGCCCGCGCGCTGCACTGCGGACGCGCGGCTTACGGGGCGCGTCCGAAGCGACGGCAGCCCCGTCCACCACGAATAACCGGCCACGCGCGCAAGTCCGCTGTCGATCACCGCCGTGATTCCTTCAATCGTGATCGAGGTCTCGGCCACATTAGTCGAAAGGATTATTTTTTTCCGGCCCCCGGCGCCCGGCGGCTGGATCGCCCTTTCCTGCTCCGCGCGCGAAAGTTCTCCATGAAGCGGCAGGATTTCATAGCCGCCGGCACTGCAAGACGCCCGGAGCGCCTCTTCGGCGCGGCGGATATCGGCCATGCCCGGCAAAAACACCAGCGCGCTGCCGCCACCGTCAAGCCCACGCACAGCATCGCACACAAGCTGTTCAAGGCGTTTTACCGGCGCAGTCTGAAGATATTCCACCGTCACTTCATGCAATCTTCCAGGCACGTCAAACACGCGGCAGTTTTCCAGAAATGCCGCCACCGCCCCGGCATCCATGGTGGCCGACATCACGACAATCCTGAGATCGGGACGAACTCCGGACTGGAGCCGTTTGAGATATGAAATCGCAACATCCGTATGTATGTGCCGCTCATGGAATTCATCAAGCACAACTGCCGCAACGCCTTTCAACAGCGGATCGTTCATGAGCCGGCGCATGAGCATGCCCTCGGTCAGAAATCTGAGACGCGTCGCACGCCCCGTCACGTTTTCAAATCTGAACTGGTAACCCACCAGCCCGCCCGCTTGCTGCCCCAGCTCGCCCGCAACGCGCCAGCACGCGGTCTTTGCGGCCAGACGCCGCGGCTCAAGCACGAGTATTTCCCGGCCCCGCACAAAAGGGGCGTCCAAAAGAGCCGGCGGCACGCGCGTGGTTTTGCCCGCGCCCGGCTCGGCCCTGATGACAACCGAGCGCGCCCGCTCAAGCTCCTTTGCTATTTCCGGAATGACCGGATCGATTGGCAGATCTACACGGCGCATGACGGATTGCAGGGTACAAAATTATAGATGCAATTGAAACCCTTTTAACTTGCCTGCTCCTCTCCGGTATGCAACATTTTTCAATGAAATATCCGAACATCGAAAGGAAGTCTCCAATGTCGATAGATCTCGAAAAAATCCTGCGTCCGGTAGACAGTCCGATGCCGCTTTATCCGCCTAAATACATGACGCTCGCCAGCGGCGAGACAATGGTTGTCCGGCAAGTGGGCCGGGAGGAGATCCCGCAGATCCTTCCGCATGTCGAACCGCTCATCCATGTCGAACGCGATTTTTACAACATTGTTGCCGCGCGTGTATATGCCGAGCTGCTCGGTTATTACTGCCATCGCGTGCAGGACGAGTATGTGCTGGTCGCACAGGTCAATGGCGAGCTTGCCGCTGTCGTCAACGGCAGGATGGTGAGCAAGGATGTGGGCATGTCTTATCACACGCTCGCGCTCAAGCGCGGCGAGCGCATCGGCGCCCATGCTTTTGCCGCGAAGATGGAATACCACATGGACATCCTCGGGCAGAAAGAGGTCCTGATCGTGGCCGAGTCCCCGATCGGCTTCAGAAGATGGATGATCGAGTACAAGCTCGAAAAGCGTTTTGAGATCCCGCACGAGCTGGGCGGCCCACCGTCCTGGGCTCTTACGCGCGAGCTTTTCGATGCTGCGCGCGACACGCTGCTGGTCGGCCGGCGCCCGGTGCCCGAAGCCGCGCTGGCAAAAGCAAAGGCCGGAATACTGCCGCCAATCGATCCGCCCACGCCGGCGGCTGATTTTCTTGCCGCCACCCGCTCGCAGTATGACTCCACCGGCACGGCACTTCTTCCTCCGGGCAAGACCGCACAAAAGCCCAAAAGGAGCGAGTAAAAATGCGCGAAGTATATGTTGCAGGAATCGGAATAACCAGTTTCACGCGTCTTGAATACCCGCTCGTGGAGATAGCCGCCTACCCGGCGATGATGGCGCTCCAGGACAGCGGCCTGAAAAAAGTCGATCATGTGTTTGTCGCCAACATGGCCAGCGGCAGGATCAATCACCAGACCGGACTGGCCAGTGCCGTGGTCGACAATTTGAGCCTCACCCCTGCCGGTGCCGAAACGATCGAAAACGGGCCGGCTTCAGGCGCCTCGGCGATCAAGGCCGGCTTCATGGCGGTTGCCTCCGGGCTTCATGACGTCGTCCTCGTGACCGGCGCCGAGCGATTGCGCGAGGTAAACAATCTCGACGCGACCGACGCCGTGGCTACGCTCACGCATCCGCTGGCGGAATATATTTACGGCGTAACGCTGCCTTCGCTTGCCGGGATGTTCACGCGACTGTACATGAAAAAATACGGCGTCACTTCGCGGCATCTCGCGATGGTGGCGGTGAAAAACCATGACAATGCGATGCTCAACCCGTTTGCGCACATCCATCAGAAAATCACGCTCGAGGGGATCATTGATTCGCCCGAGGCCATGACCAACAACCCGATGGTCGCCGATCCGATCCGGTTTTTTGACTGCTGCCCGGTTTCCGACGGAGCGGCCTGTTTGATCCTCACGACCAAAGAAGTTGCCCAAAAATCGGGCCACCCGCTGGTCCGCCTTGCCGGCGTGGGACAGGCTACCGACACGCATGCGGTTCATGACCGCGAGGATCCGACCGAGCTGCTGGCGGTCAGGGGTGCCGCCGCGCAGGCCTTCAAGATGGCCGGCGTCAAACCGTCCGATGTGGATGTCGCCGAACTTCATGATGCCTTCACGATCCTTGAGATAGTCGAGAGCGAGGAAGTCGGGTTCTTCAAAAAAGGCGAAGGGCATCTGGCGCTCGAACGCGGCGAAACACGCCTCGGCGGCCGCATACCGATCAATACTTCGGGCGGCCTCAAAGCCAAGGGCCATCCCGTTGGCGCGACCGGAGTCGGACAGGCACACGAGATCGTCCAGCAACTCCGGGGCGAAGCCGGAAAACGGCAGGTCAAGGACGCGAAAACGGGCTTCACCTGCAACTTCGGCGGATTCGGCAACAACGTGGTTTGCCTTACGTTCGTGAGAGAGGGTTAAATGGAAAAATCAATTCTCGGTTACAAGTGCACCAAGTGCGCTCAGGTTCATTATCCCAACCGGACGCTTTGCCGCAAATGCGGCCATAACGAATTCACGACGCTGCCACTGCCCAAATCCGGCAAGCTGCTCACCTTCACGCATCTTTACACGCTGCCGGCTGATTTCGAGGTCACGAGCATCGGGCTCGGCATTGTCGAACTCGACGGCGGCACGCGCATCACCGGACAGCTCGAAATCGAAAAACCCGAGATCGGCATGAAAGTCCGCGGCGACGTAAAGATGGTTCGCAACGACGGTTACAACAATTACTACGGGATGGTTTTTTACAGGGCGTAATCATTTAAGAAGTTTTTTCAGCAGCTCCATCTTGGCCCCGCAGCGTCCCGATTCCCAGCAGGGGGCAAACAGTTTGAACCGCTTCCTGCGATCCTGCAGAAAAACCCTGTACGGACGTCCCAGCAGCTTCACGTGGACGTAGACGGCAAAAGCCTCCGCAAAATCATCATACGGCGAAACGGAGCCGTACAGCGTAAAAAAACTTGTCCTGGAAAGATGATTGTAGATGCGCGCAACGTGCTGGACCGGCAGTTTTTTTCCGGCGGGAGCATAAAAAACAACCGAGGTGCGCTCGGGGAACACCAGTTTGTCATAAACCGAGACCAGATTGCCATTTTTGTCCGTGCTCCACGAAAGCCGTGAAAAAGGGAACCTGGATGGATGATTTTCGCCGGTGAGGGGTTTGGCATATGAAGGATGCACATTGCCGGTAAAGGCAATCGCGTGCCCGAGTTCATGAAGCGCGATGAACTGTATCGCGCTCAAGCGGTTGTTGTCCTTGTCGTCCTCTATTTCCACGACGACCCTGGCATCCACCTCCGCCGCCCCGACCCCGGAGGTGAAATCGGCAAACGGGGTATTTTCCCTCAGAGATGCCCAGTCATTGGCTTTTCGATGCAGGTACCCGGCATCAAACACCAAAAACGCGCCGGCGGGATTACCCTTGTCGTCAAACACGGACTCGGCAAATCCCGTTGTCCCCAGATTCTTCAAATAAAAGATCCCGAATACCGTCGGCCCGGCAAGCGCCTTGACCTGCTCCGGAAGCCCGGCAAGCGCCTCTCTGAAGTCTTTCTTGAATCCATCGTTCAAAACGGCCTCAGCCGGACGCTCCGGGAATCCGTGGAATTTGTTATCCATCGTTACAAATTCGATGACATCGGCCGTGGCCGGCCCCACGCGGTCCTCGATACGCTGCATGGGATTGAATTTTTCCATCCAGTACGAGAGGCGGCGTATTTTGTGTTCCAGCAAATCACGAGCAGCCGGTTTTCCGGGCGTGCTGCAGGAAACACAGCAAAGCATGAAAACCGCGGCACAACCGGCGACTGATGGATTCACCAGATGATTTTGGCGCGAAACCAACCCCTCAATTGTGCATCTCCGGCGAACGGCTCTTGCCGTTGCCCGAACCTCCCGCATGAGCTGATTTGTCGGACTCAGCCCGCACGGACAGCGTGCTGATCCTCATGCCGTAGAACGAACGGAGCACGAAGAACAAACCAACCACAAAGAACACAACGCCTATGTAAAGCGCGGTCTCCTTGGCGGAATGCGCGATCTCGACGGCCAAGAGGCCGAAGAGCGTCGTGAATTTGATGATCGGATTAAGGGCCACGCTTGACGTATCCTTGTACGGATCGCCAACGGTGTCGCCGATGACCGTGGCCGCATGAAGCGGCGTGCCCTTTTCGCGAAGATCCACTTCAACCACCTTCTTGGCGTTGTCCCAGGCGCCGCCGGCATTTGCCATGAAGATCGCCTGAAAAAGACCGAAGCAGGCTATCGAGATGAGATAGCTCGCGAAGAAGGTCGCATCAAAGCACGCAAACGCAAGCGTGAACGAGAATATGACACCGAAGATGTTGACCATGCCCTTCTGCGCGTACTGCGTGCAGATGCGGACAACCTCTTTGGAATCCTTCACGGAGGCCTTTGTGGTGCCTTCGAGACGGATGTTCTTCTTGATGAACTCCACCGCGCGGTATGCTCCGGTGGTCACGGCCTGCATCGAAGCGCCCGTAAACCAGTAGATCACCGCGCCGCCCGTGATGATGCCGAGCAGTACGCGCGGATCCAGAAGGTCGAGCTTCAGGTTCATCAGCAGGATGATCGAAAAGATCATCGTCGTTGCGCCGATCACCGCCGTACCGATAAGCACCGGCTTGGCCGTGGCTTTGAACGTGTTGCCGGCCGAGTCGTTTTCTTCAAGAAGAAGTTTGCTCTTCTCGAAGTCGGGTTTCATGCCATATTCGCGCTCGATGTCCTTCGCGGCCTGCGGGTCGGATTCGATCTGCGAAAGCTCGAACACGCTTTGCGCGTTGTCGGTCACCGGGCCGTAGCTGTCGACCGCGATCGTTACCGGACCCATGCCGAGGAAGCCGAACGCCACAAGACCGAACGCGAACACGGACGGGTAAACCATGAAATCGCCAAGTCCCGTGGTGCTCGTAAAATAAGCGACCAGCATCAAACCAACCAGGGCCATGCCCTTCCAGAACGCGCTGAAGTTGCCGGCCACGAGTCCCGAAAGGACCGTGAGCGATGCGCCGCCCTCGCGTGAGGCGGCAACAATCTCCGCAACGTGCTTGGATTTCGCGCTTGTAAACACCTTGGTAAGTTCCGGAATGAGCGCCGCGGCGAGCGTGCCGCAGCTGATGATCGTGGACAACTTCCACCACATGCCGTTTGCCATGTCGCCGATCATGAGCGCACTCACGGCGTAGGTCACGCCGATCGAAAGAAGCGACGTCACCCATACCAGGCTTGTAAGCGGAATCTCGAAATTGAAGCTCTTGCGCCCCGAGAAGACCGCCTTGCAGACGATGTTGTTGAGCCAGTACGACATCACCGAAGTGATGATCATGAGGATGCGCATCGCGAAGATCCAGATGATGAGCTTGGACTGCAGGTCCTCGCCGCCCGGACCGAGCAGCAGCTTTCCGTCAGCGCCCATGTTCATGCCCACGGCAAGAACGATGAAGCTGATGAGCGCCACGCCCGTCACGCCGTAGGTTTCAAAACCGTCGGCCGTCGGACCGACGCTGTCGCCGGCGTTGTCGCCGGTGCAGTCGGCGATCACGCCCGGATTGCGCGCATCGTCTTCCTTGATCTTGAAGACGATCTTCATGAGATCGGAGCCGATGTCGGCGATCTTGGTGAAGATACCGCCGCAGATCCTCAGCACCGAGGCGCCAAGGCTCTCGCCGATGGCAAACCCGATGAAGCACGCGCCGGCGCTTTCTTTCGGAACGTACATCAAAATGAATATCATCATGATGAGTTCGACGCAGATAAGCAGCACGCCGATCGACATGCCCGAACGCAGCGGGATATCCATGACCGGATACGGCTTGCCCATGAGAGAAGCGAATGCCGTGCGGGAGTTGGCATAGGTGTTGATCCTGATGCCGAACCATGCAACACCGAACGAACCCAGAACACCCATCACCGACCAGAAAAGAATCAGGAGGACTTTTGGAAGTTCCATGCTTTGCAAAACAAGAAAGTAGTAAAATATGCAGCATCCGATGAAGGCCTCAAGAATGATCAGGAATTTTCCCTGCTGCATGAGATATGTTTTACAGGTCTCATAGATAAGGCTCGAAACTTCGAGCATCGATTTATGCGACGGAAGTTTTTTGATCCCCCGGAAGATATAAAGACCAAAGAGCATGCCGAGCACTGATACGACCATTCCAAAACCAAGGATTGAGGTACCGGCCACCGTTATTCCGAAAAAATCGTAGGTGGTCGTCAGTGCAGGAATACGAAGATCAGCCTCACTGGCCAGCGCCAGCGACGGCACAGCCAATGCCAAAAGTAATACGAATAGCTTTTTCATGCTTTCCCCTTCTCTATGAGAGAGTTATTAGTTGTGTTAGAAATGTAAATGGGGTTTTAAGGTAAGTCAAAACCTTAAAAGAAACCCGGTTACTTTTTGATGCCCGGCGCGTCATAATTTATGACGCGCCCCTTAACCAAAAGGTGGTGACCACCTGAAAAAGCCACGCCTCTTTTTGATCGATGATGACGCGCAAAACCTGTCTCTGCTGGGGGAGATCCTCGCAACACGCTACACGGTCACCGCAACCACCGACCCCGCAAAAGGCGTGCAAAAGGTGCTTGCCTCACCGCCCGATATTCTTGTCGTGGATATCGACATGCCTGTCATGAACGGCTTCGAAGTATGTGAAGAAATCCGGGCATCAAAAAACTGCGCTGATCTTGCGATTATTTTCCTGACTTCCGACGCCAACGCGTCGAGCATGCAAAAAGCCCTCAACCTCGGCGCCAATGATTATCTTGTAAAACCTTTCCGTGCGGCCGAACTCCTGAACCGCGTCGAAAACCGGCTCGGCCAGATGCATGTCGGCGCACCAGTCCGATGCGGCAATCTGGTCGTGGATCCTGCGCTCGCGTTTGCCAGTTTGCAGCTCGGCAAACGCCGTAAAAGGGAGTTCAGGATTTCTGGCAAGGGGTTCCGCATTCTGCAATTGCTGGTACAAAACAAAGGCCGGATTCTGTCGCGCGAACAGATACTCAACCACCTTGGAAGCGCCGACACCGGCTCTGACCGCTCGGTCGATATTCATATCACCCGCATCCGTCGCCTGCTCTCCGGCTGGAATCACCGGATCGAGAGCATTTATTCAAAAGGCTATACAGTCATTGAGAAATAGATCAACCACTTGTTTTTATTGAAATATCATTGAAATATTTTAGAAACAATTTGGCTGTATACTGGTATCAAACGGGCTGAAAAACGGAGGCGCAAATGAAAACTTCGGACACATTGGTGACGGCATACCAGTACTCGGTCCTGCTATTGGCAGGAGCGGTTTTAATCATCTCCACGCAAGGGTGCAACAACCAAAACCAAGCCGTAGGTGCTGTTTTCGGTGGAGACCCGGCAAGTCCCCCTCCCTCTGCCAGACCAGCGGCATCCTCCAGCGCGCATTCCACCCCCAGCGCCGCCGAATTGTTCAAGGGCGTGACAAATCCCGTTTGCGACCCCCTTGCCTCACAAAAATCACACGATGGCTCCGATACATCCCTTGGCCTTGCTGGAACGATTTACTACGTTTCCCCGGATCTACCCCATTTTTTGAATGTCGCTGAATACCAAGCCAACGGTACCATACTGGATGCCACGATGTTCATGGGTGACGTCAACATCCCCACCCGGAAATTCGACCTTGGTTTCGCAACGGAGGGCGGCCAATTGCTAAGCACGCCCGACGGCTCTCCCCTGTACGAATATTTTTCGCTTCACCTCGAAAGCACTCTCCAGCTTGCAACTGGTGACGAGGCGGGAAACTACCAGTTTGCAGTAATAGCCGATGATGGCGCCGTTCTGAAAGCAGACGCAGGCCGGGGTTTTGAGACCGTTGTGGACAACGACGGGACGCACGCTTCCAAACTGGCCTGCTCGCAAAGCGCGTATAATTTCGGGGCAGAAACGAAAATTCCCATGCAACTCGATTATTACCAGGGTCCGCGCTATCACGTCGCGCTTGTCCTGCTATGGAGAAAAGTTCCGGCAAACGCGACGGCGGAGGAACTTGCCGACGAAATGTGCGGACAGGCAGGAAGCACCTTGTTTTTCAATCCGGACACGTCACCGTCGACCCCGGCAGCAGCCTATAACGGCATGCTGGATCGCGGCTGGAGGCCGGTGTCTGCCGCAAATTTCAAGCTGCCGGGCGCTCTCGCCGGCAATCCATGCAACCTTGCCGCTCCGGCCACCTCGATAACCGGGGCAAAACAGCCGGAGGGCATCCAGGCGGCCATGCAGTTCACGTTTGAATCCGACCATCCGGCGTCAGTATTCATCTGTTCGCTCGATGGCGCGCCGGCTTCGCCATGCCTGTCAGGGATCACCTACGCGGATCTCGCCTCGGGCAACCACACTTTTGTGGTACGCGCACAAAACGACGGCAGGCTCGATCCCGTCGGCGCGACGCATGCGTGGACGCAGGAGTGATGAATCATTTTTCAATCGTAACCACGACAAACTCGATGTTCATCATCGGACGGCAATACGTGATCCTCCGGGCCCCGGTGCTGCGGGCAATCGCCCTGTAAAGTGGAGTTTGAACAACCGCCTTGGCGCACCCCCCCTTGTCCGGCCGCGGAATGCTTTTATACGCTTTTTTGAAAATCTCGAAATTCGTTTCGCCGAGCTCGGCCGAAAAAACACGGGCATCCGGATGCCGGGCCGCGATTTCGTCAAGAAGCGCGCCTAAAACGCCGCGTCTGCGGAACGCTTCGTTCACCTCAACGACATTGATATGTATGGCATCGCCTTTGATGGTGTATGAAACCGACCCGATCACCGTCCCCCCGTCCAGCTCGCGCTTGATTTCAAAGCGCTGCCGCGTTTCGGTATTGTTGACACTCGAAACCACCCTGTTCCTGCCCGGCGGGGGCGAAGCAGGCCCGGCCACGATCGAGCCGACCTCATCCCGGCAGGAAGGCCAGGCGGGGACGGATACGAGCTGAAACGTCATAACAACAGCACACAGAACGGGCATTCATCCCCCTATAGACCATTATGTGGGCAACGCCGCCCCGATGAAACCATAATAAAGTTCCGAAAAGGTGAACTTGGGAGCTTGTCCTTCGGGGGGATTAGCCTTGAAGTTCTCTTTTTCGGAACTTGTGGTGTCATGAAGTTAACCCAGAATGATAATACACATAAAATTACTTGAATCCACCCCCTCGCACGCCAGGCTGACGCATTGCGTCTCGCGAAATTATATTGTAAGTCTATTGGTTGGAATACAGGAAATGAGTGTATGCGGGGCCTTGTAATACAAATCCATCTTGTGTGCCTGCTCGGTTTGACCGGCGCGCTTCAATCATCTGTCGCGCTCGCCGGCGAGCACGCCGCCTCTTTGTTCGATGAAATGATCGAGCTTTCGCCCCCCGATCTGACCGAAGCCGTTGATGAGTTAAGAAGTTTGAAGCATGAAATCAGGTTTAACCGGAATCTGGAAGCCGCAGACAGGAAGGTCCTGCAAAGCAGGGTTCGTTATTTGAAGAAACGGGTGGCATGGTGGAAGCTTTTCCTGACCGGCGTCGGGCTCGCCCCTCTCGAATTATTCCTCGGCATCACAATACACGAAGGAAGCCACGCGCTTTGGGCCAAAGCAATGGGCGCCACCATTCTTGAGTTCAAACCCTGGCCGCATGTTGATCGTGACGGGTTTTATTTCGGAGCCATGGTCAACAGCACGAAAAAAAGCTGGTCGGCAAAAAACCATATATTGATATATGCGGCGCCCATGGTTACGGATGCGGTTGTTCTGATGACATACGGCGGACTGGTGCTGTCCGATGCGCTTCCGGAAAACAAATATGCCCAAATGGTCATGTTTGTATTTGCGGCCGGTCATCTGGTGGACATGACAAATCATATGGTAGCGAGAAACAAGCATACTGATACCGCCATGATCGAAAAGCTCCTTGTAAAAGACAAGGGCTGGAAGAAATGGCAGGCTAGATTGATGATGAGAGGCAGCCAGGCGGTAATGATCACTGCCGGCACCGCCTTTTTGATTCGCGGAGCCATGAAAATATTTGAAGGCACTTTTGCCAAAAAAAGAAAACTGAAAATCATCCGGGATTTCATTATCACCCCCGACGTTGACGGAACGGCTGTCGGGTTGTCGGCTTCAGGCAGGTTCTAGGCCCGGACCTCTTCCCCTGTAAACAGCAAAAACGCCACCCTTACTTCGGCTGTCTGGATTAATATCTTCTGTATTTTCGCTTGACCACACGCGTCATGCCGCGCTACGCCTCTAAGCGTTATTGGATTTCAAATCGTTCAAATCTGAAAGGACCATTATGAAAATGAAAATATTTTTTTCAAGCCTGGCACTACTCTTAACAACTCAACTGGCATTTGCCACCACCGTAAGCAACAAGGCAGAAAAACTGCAAAATCTGATGGGACGCTATGCCCGCAACGACAGCTATAAAGTAAAAACCGGCGCGCCGTTACAAATGATCAAAAATTACATCTTTGCGAAAAACAAAAAATTTGGCGACACAGAAAGCGCGAAAGAATATAGATTCGTGCGATCCGGAAAAACTTTTATAATGGATGAGAAAATTGCCGGAACGCTCTCCAGCGAGGTTGTCCTCGCAACAGTATTGAATCTCGAAGGATTGTCCAAACGGCAACAACAATTTGCCGTAACCCTCGTCAAGGAAATCAAATCCGCAGGCGGCGCCTTTGGTTTTGATGGGTATGAGCAAAACGGATGTGCAACTCCTACACCTTTTCTTTTAATTATCGATCCAAAAGGAAAAGTTTTTGGGATTGACTTGGCTCCTTGTACTGAAAGCTGAAATTATCTCAACTCTTTTTGTAAGCCTCTCTCCGGTTCTTTTTGCAATGAAGGCGGACTGGTCAAAGGAGCTGGGGTATCTGCCCGGAAAACAATAGTTGACATATTTGATTTCATGACTTAATGCCTTGCGTCATGAAGTATTTTATATCCGTAGTGATAGCCATTTTCCTTTCAACCCCTCTTGCACTTGCGGAGAACACTCCGAAGGACAATACCTCAAAAGAACAGAAATCGCTCGAAGCGCAGTCGACCTCGAAGTTTTCGGGTTTTGTTGAGTGGCTCAAAAGCACCGATGGAAATCTCGGTGTCAATTACAACTATGTATATAACGGCACAAACAGCCACAACATCGATGTTGGGATTGAGATGAGACTGATTCCAAAAATTGAACTCAAAGATACGAATGCCGATTACAAAACCTTCGAAATCGGCAACATGTTTTTTCTTCCTATCGAAATCCGTATCCGCGCCCGCGGCGACGGCGACTGGCAGAAGGACGCAGCGCTCCTCAAGGATCTCAAGGCCGGCATCGCGCGTTTCATATTCCAGCCGACCGGATTTACGCTTCAGTTGGCGTCATTTGTCATGAAAAATTTTGATCATAATCATGGCACTCTTCTTGGCGTCGAGGTTGCGGGTCTGACGTACAGTCATGCCGCCGAGGCTATGGACGACGGCAAGCTCGATATCATCGTCAAAGGCCGCGTTGCTTTTGGCGGCGGCGACATGAATCTCAAACGCAACCGCACCTATAATGACACCAAGGGTGAACTCATGATTGAAACCCAAATGGCTCCGTCAAGGTTCGGATCTTTTTTCCTGGAAACCGGCGGTTCGCTCGGAATACGGATCGCAAAGCGCGTGCTTGTAGAGTTTTTTGGCGGCGTGAATGTTGTGGCGGGCGCATATGGTGACAAGAATCACGAGAATAGTGGCCACACAGTTCTTACAAGAATCGGAAGCATGCAATATATCAATCCTTACTTTGGCGGCTCGATCCGCGTGATGGCCACAAAATGGCTGCACTTTGTCGCGCAGGTCAAACGCTCATACCACGGGATGATAGTGAGCTTCAATAAAGGTGACCAGCGCGGGGCCGAATGGGAAAAGGCAATTGAGACTTACTTCGGGGCCGAAGTTAAATGGTAGACGGGTGGCACAAACCGGGGGCTTCTGGGGTGCACCGAACCGTTTTCTGGTTCCGCCGGAGATTGCGGTGATCACGCTGCGATCAGGCGGGGCAGTGCGCTGACAAGATAAAATGGCAGTGAAACAAGATCGTAGGTGTATCCGCTTTGGGTTTTGATATTGGTCATGCCGGGTTTGCCGGAACATATCCGGTATGCGGTTTTGCACCGGCTTTCTTCCATGAACCTGTGCAGGGACCGGAGCTTTCCGGTTTTCCCTGATTTTACTTCCAACGGTATGAGCCTGCCGCCGCTTGAGAGGATAAAGTCAACTTCCGATGTGGCTCCATCCGTGTCCCGGTACCAGTAATGCAGTTCCTGTCTTCTTCCTGTTTCAAAGGACATTATGGCCTGTCCAACTACCTGCTCGCCGAAAGCGCACATCATCCTGATTAGCGGGGTGTTCATACTTAAATGATAAATCAGCCTGAGGGAAGGGATTTGATGATCTCCTGGATCTGGCCAGCCATGTAGTGTGGCAGGGTGATTGATGTGGTCCGGGCCTGTTTTTCCTGGTTGGGTAGTTTTGCAACATATTGTCTGTTGATGAAGGGCTTGTAGTTGCCCACTTTGATTATGCAACCGGCATCAGGTTCGTTGATCGCAAAGCTGTCAAGTGAGCGGCTCGGCCCGTTTGTGGATTTAACGTCTATGCCGGCCAGCCCGCCTTTGTATCGCAACATGTACTCCAGTTCTGCAACATTTCCGGCTTTCCAGTAAAGCAGGTCGTCCCGCGATATGGATCCGGCTATGATTTGTGTTCCCAAAAATGTTTCATGCATTATCGCGCCATGGTTGCCGGTTAATTTGTTTTCCAGAAGTCCGGATCCGTTCAATAAATAGTTCACAATGCCGGAATCAAACAGGATGTATTTGGACAAATCCGATTTGTCGTCAAAAAGCCGGATTTTGTGCGCAACCCGTGCGCCAACGCTTTTAGTGACCAGCCGCTTTGCTTCCGCTCTGCCCGCGTGTTGCACTTGCAGTCTGGAAAATTTGAGAGTGTTCATGGACAGCATTGCGATTTTTCGAAGCACGTCTTCATATTCGTAAAGATTTTCCTTTTTGGTCAGAACGGTTTTGATGTTTTCTTCAATGGTCGCGACAATGTCACTCGAAATTTCAGGGATTCCTTGAGGCTGCGCCGGAGGATCGAGCCATGCATCAAGTATTTTAGGCATCCCGCCAAGGCGGAGGTGGATATTGTATTTATCTCCAAGCCTGGCATGCAGATGGTCTGTTATGGATCCAGCGTCGATTTGAATGTTTATATATGTATTGAACAACTCAGGGTCATGAGCCCGAAGAAATTCTTCAAAGGTGACCGGATAGAGATCAAAATATTTTTTTCGTCCCGTTGCTGCGTTTTCAACCTTTATGTTTTCCATGTTGGAGCCGGAACAGATGATTTTTATATTTGATGGCAAATCGGCAAATGCCTGTATGGCTTCCATTACGAGCGGGTGGCGGTCAACTTCGTCAATGAAGACGATTATGTTTCCGGCTTGTGCAAGTGGACCCATTTTGCTTTCCAGATTTTTAATAAAATCCTCGCCCTGGGGTGATTGTCCAAAAAAGATCCTGCCGTGATATTTGATTCCATTAATATTGGAATCACCGGACCGCATCAGATTAAGAAAAATTTTTTTATAATCAGTCAAGTCGTTCAGAGCATTTAGAATGAACGATGTTTTACCAACCTGACGCGCGCCTCGAACGATAAGTGTTTGATTTTTGAGGTGAACAAGCACATTTAGAAGCTCGCTTTTCTTTTTTTTTCGATCAATCCACATGATGAGATTATATCATTATTAATATTAGTTTCGCAAGAAATTATTCATAACTAACATTAGAAATATGTAATCTTTCTATAAGAACATTGTCAATCCATCTTCGGCGCTGCTTTTCACCTGGGTTTTTTTACCACTCCTCGCATTATCTCTGTACAGCTTCCGTCCAGATCCCCGGGCATGATGCTGATCGGCACGCCAATAAAGGATTTCAGAGACGGGTATGAATTTTCAAAATATTGCTACACGGGCGGCGCCAAAAGCATAAGGGAACTATTGACTGCGCTGGTTGATGCCGTATTTACGGTTTTGGCAACAATCACCGATGAAGGCGGCTCGGTCGGCTCCGTTTGCCCCGCCAGCGGGGCAAACGGTAAACCGGATCGCATAACTTTATAAAGTTATCATTTTTTTGACATCTTTATAAAGTTACGCCATACTCGAATCATGGCATTATCATCAATGACCACGCGCCAGAAACTCGAAATAATCCAGAAAATGCTCGGGCTCAGCCAGACCGCCCTGGCCGCAAGGTTTGGCGTGTCTTTTGTGGCCTTCAACGCCTGGTGGAACGGCAGGGCCGCCCCCAGGCCCAGGATGCAAAAAGCGATTGACGGGCTGTTTCTTGAGGCAACCGGGCAAAAAAGCATTCCAGCCAGCGAGCTTGCGGCCAAAAAAGCGGTCCTTCATCAAAAAACGCAAGCTCACAAAAACATCATCGAAGAAATCCTGTCCAGCCCGGACATCCGTGACCAGCTTTATTTGAAACTCACCTATCACAGCAACGGCATCGAAGGCAGCACGCTGACGGAGCCAGACACCGCAGCCATCCTGTTTGATGGCGCGACCATTCCCGGCAAAAGCCTGAATGAACATCTTGAGGCCAAGAACCACCAGACGGCCCTCGGGTACCTGCTCGATCATCTGTCCAATAACGGCAGAATCGACACGGCCCTTGCATTAAAGCTTCACGGCATCCTCATGAACAGCATCAGATCCGACGCGGGGTCATTCCGCTGTCATGCCGTTAGAATTGCCGGAATAAGCCTTGTAACTGCAAATCACCTTAAAATCCCGGATCTCATTCCACCGCTCATGAAGACTGCAGCAAAAAAGACAAAAGACCCGGTCAACCTTGCCGCAAGGACACATGCGGATTTTGAGCGGATACACCCCTTTTCGGACGGTAATGGCCGCATAGGCCGCCTGCTCATGAATGCAATGCTGCTAAAAGCAAATCTTGCCCCGGCCGTGATCCGGCAGGAGATAAAAAAGTTTTATTATATTCATCTCCACAAAGCCCAAACCAAAAACGACCCGAGCCAGCTCGAAGATTTTATCTGTGATGCCATACTGGGGGGCTTTGACATCCTCGAACGCAAGTAAAAAATAACGGCTTCAGACCCCAAGCACCCCGCCGCCATCACAACCATAGCCTTCACAGGGCTCCACCACCGGCGTCATGCAATTAAGCTGCAATTTCAAAAAGAATGTTTTGGCAAAGTAAAGTAGGCTTCTTTTGTTTTCTTCCAATAGTATTTTCTTTGATCCCTACAATTCCAATATCAACCAAGAAAATAACATCGTCATAAACGTTCTTAAAATCACGATGAAGTAATTTTGCCAGCTGATAAATGGAGCCGGGCATTTTGTTCTTAAGCACTTGAATTAGCTGTAACCGACTCTCGGTAAAAATACCTCGCGCTGTTTCCGCATCTGCAATGTAAGTACCGATTATAGGTTTTGTCTTTTGTCCACGCTGAACATGTTTGCCAGTATCCACAAACTCATTCAGGGCATCATCCAAAGATTTAATCTGAACTTTTATCTTTTTCACTTTCATAGCAAACCCTCCCTAATCATTTGTCGTTCAAGATCTGATTTAAAATCATTCTTCAACTGGTCAAGCCCAGAAAACACATAAGACACCTCAATACCGCCCAAGTGACGGTGGTGCCCCTTAGGATGATGATTGTCATAGCCAACCAATATTTTTCCGTCAAAAGTAGCGTAAAGCGAATACTTCAATCCGTCCGGGTATCTTTCGTCTTCAAAAATATCCCAAATCTTCATTTCAACAATGACGCCGTTGCTTAAGATAACTTTAGTCTGCAAAACTGACCGAGTTGGCCGCCTACGCTTCGCCATATATGGTCCCTTATACCATATATCAAAGAGTTTTTGCAATAGTTAATAGAAAGTGACTGTTCAGCCCGTTTCAGCAATGTAAGTTGAAAATCAGGGCGACTGGGCCCGGGTAAATGGCTCCGGTGGTTACGTCGGTTCCGGCTTCCACCACAACACGGCTTTGCGGTCCAAAATGAAAATGAAATGCTAGCTTTTGCTCCCAGTGCCTTCATGTTTTGACAGCCTTAGCATCTCAATAATGATCTCAACTCTTTTTGGAAGCCTCTCTCCGATTCTTTTTGCAATGAACACCGGGCTTGAAGCAATCATGGTTCTTGATGGTTTCCATTCGTATAGTTTTCCTGTGACAAGATCATTGGCCACACAATGAGACGGAATAATGCCGACACCAGCGCCCGCATTGATTGCGTGGATTGCTCCTGCAAGCGAACCGATATGAACCGCGGGCTCCTTGAGCTTGGATTTGAGTTGCTTGAATAATCCAGCCGCCCTTGCCCATGTCGAAAAAAAAGGTTCCCACCCCGGAAACATAATCAGACGAAGCTTGCTTGAACCAGCCTCAGACTGAAACGGGTGAAAAAGCTCCTTGTCACGTGCGACCATGGAATATACTTCATCAGAGAATTTTTGGAACCGGAGCTCCGGGTGAATGTGCTCGCCCAGTACAAAGCCAAAATCTATATGTCCTTCAATAAGCCCTTTTATAATGGCGTCATTTGGAAGAATGTCGATTTTGAAACGGATATCGGGAAATTCCCTGATCTGCCCCATGATCTTTATATAATGAGGCGTCCACTGGCAGCTTTCGGGCATGGCGTACCGAACGGTTCCATGCGGAAGGATTCTTCCGTTCTGAAGCTTGTCTTCAAACTGATCCATCATGTCCAGTATCGAGGAAGAAAAAACAAGAAGTTCCTGCGCGAGCGCGGTCGGGATGACATCATGACCCACCCGCTCAAAAAGTTTGCCGCCCAATCTTTCTTCAAGTTTTGCAATCTGCTGACTTACCGTGGGCTGGGTTATCTTACTGAGTCTCGTATAATACAGTGACAATTTTTCTGATTATGGCATACTCCAGGTATGTCAAAAACTTATCGCC
>Ga0208375_1001509_pt1 | contig 25856 bp, 19 predicted proteins | sample RifOxyD1_FD_184038 | JGI IMG/M metagenome (GOLD analysis project Ga0208375, IMG submission 184038) | Soil microbial communities from Rifle, Colorado - Rifle Oxygen_injection D1 (SPAdes) | ecosystem: Environmental > Terrestrial > Deep subsurface > Rock core/Sediment | place: Rifle, Colorado...
ATATTGCAGACTTCCCAGGAGACTTCGAATAACATCCGTTTATCGTTCATGCTTTATGCTCTCGCTTCCTTGCTAGGCTTTAAGTTTAATACGGATTGGCGGAAATCAGTAAGTACATTCATATAATTGATGAACGCCTCATAAGGACTGTTGTACGGACTGAAATAGGCGTGTACATCGCCGTCCGCCATCCATTTCGTGCACATGTAATAGAAATGGTCGGACGTCAGGAGCCGCCGCCACAGATCGAGGGCGGTCGGGTTGTTTCTTGAACGGACTTCATGTCCAAGATCAAACGCGTTTTTGAGCGCGCTTTTCTGCATCTGATTACCTTGCCATGCGGTGAGATCACGGTCGATGTCGGCCCAGGAAACCGTCCGGCCGAAATTAATGGTCGCGGCCGGGTTATAACGTTCGACAACCTGACTCGGAGTCAGAAAATCCCAATCCGGATGTTTGAATATCTCGCCCGGCAGGTGATCCAAGAATTCAAAAATGCCGGTTGATTCCCATTGATGCTCACCGAACGTCTCGTAATCCATGAAGAGATTGAGAACTTCTCCGTTCCCGCTGATCTTGTGGACCCAGTTCGCGAATTTCGGCGCGGTCAGCGGGAATTCCTGCCAACCCTGGTTCGAGAAGCGGAAGGCGATATCGTCCGACAGGCGGTAATTTTTCAGCAACAGCCGCATCGCGGGGTTCGTCGAACTATAAACAAAATTCGGGCTTCGCCACCCGAGAATATCGTCCGCGCCCTCGGCGATCATGGCCTTGTAACCCATCTTTGCGACCATCTCGCCGATGCGGTCGTCGTAAATCAATTCGGTATTGCGAAAAACGGTCGGCCTCTGACCGAAGCAATGCTCCATCAGGTCCGCGTGTTTCTTGACCTGCAGTTGGAACTCGGCTTCGTCGTAAACTCCAGCGAGAGAATGGTAGTAAGTCTCGCCCAGGAACTCGACACAGCCGGTTTTGGCAAGTTCGCGAAAGCTTTCGAACGCCTCGGGGCAATACTCCTGCATCTGCTCAATGGCAACGCCGGTGATCGAATAGGAAATCCGGAACCGGCCCTGATAGCGGTCGATCAGGCGCAGCATCGTCTGGTTGGTCGGGAGGTAGCACTTTTTAGCTACCTTGCGGAGAATCCCGCCATTCTTTTCCTGATCGAAATAGCTGTGGTCATAGCGGATATTGAAAAATGGATAATGTTTCAAACGAAACGGCTGGTGAACCTGAAAATAGAAGCATACAGAAGGCATCGCTACCCCTCCCTCTTAAGAACTGCCAGGACTCTTCGAAACGGCACAATCACGCCGCGGGTTTCGGATTATCCACTGATACGGGCGAGCGTCTGGTTATAGAGCTCGACCGTCTTGACGGCCGACGCGTCCCAGCGCAGCCGACGGACCTCTTCACCTGCCATGAGACTGATATCCTGACCCAACTCTGGATATTTCAGCACACTGACGATCAGGTTTGCAAGCTGGTCGACGTCCCAAAAGTTGACCTTAAGCGCGTGACTGAGCACTTCGGAAACTCCGGATTGCCGGGAAATGATGACCGGTGACTGAAAACTGATCGCCTCAAGCGCCGAAATCCCGAACGGCTCCGAGACGGAGGGCATGACGTAGAGATCCGCCATCGAGAACATCTTCTCGACTTCCTGACCTTTGAGAAAACCCGTAAAAAGGAAGTTGTTGCTGATCCCGAGTTCATTCACACGCTCGACCATCCGGGGCAGCATATCTCCGCTTCCCGCCATGACGAAAAGAACATCCGGGACGTGAGGAATCACTCGCGCGGCGGCCTCGACGAAATAATCGGGTCCCTTCTGGAAAGTGACTCTACCGAGGAACAGCACGATCTTTGACGGCCAGGCCTGCTCCTGCCGGTAACGGCTCACCATCTCCCGCGCGTAAACCCCATTATGTACGACTCCGATTTTGCCAAGCGGTACGCCATGTCTTTGATGGATAAGGGACCGGGTATAATAGCTGACCGCGATCACCTGATCAGCGGCATCGAGTCCGGCCTTTTCGATCTGCTCAATCTGCCAATTGCCGTTTCCGCCGCAACGGTCATATTCAAGGCTGTGAACATGCAGCACCAGCGGAAGCCCGGTCAACGCCTTCAGCGCAACCGCAGCCGGGAAGGTCATCCAGTCGTGCGCGTGGATCACGTCATAGTCCCTGTTTTTAATTAAACCGAGGGCTCGGGCCGCGAAGCGGCCTACCTCTTGAAATAAATCACCCGCGTAATGTTCCGCGCCCCCGCCCGCCGAGACCGACTCCGGAAGAAGCGACCGGATGGCCGGCGGCAGTATTTCATCGAGAGTTTCAAGCTGGAGAAGAAAAGCCTCATCCTCGAGACCCAAACCGCCCTTGCCGAAAAGGCCGCGCCTCTTCCGTTTGAAGCTCGCCGCGTTCAGATAGGGAGAAAGAAAAGACGGAATCTTGATGACGTTGATATTCGGGTCTTTAACGCCGGCCGCACCCTGCTCTCCCGGCTTGCCCGGGACGGAAATACCCATTTCGGCAAGTAACGCCGCCCGCGCGCTGACCGCGCCCGGTTCGTCGCCCAAAAGCGGGTTCTGACCTTCAACCCAAACTTCTGAAACGCTTTTGTGCATGGGCGCTTCCACCCGCCCCGAAACTTTCGAGGGGTCCATCAGGCGCATATGAGGAGCGTCCTCACCTCCGAAGAGGTGGGGAACAACGAAGTCAATATTGACTCCTTGACGCGAAAGCGCCCGAGACAGACCTTCGCAGGCTGTCCCAAGTCCCCCACTGATATGGGGCGGGTATTCCCAGCCGAGCATCAATACCTTCATAGCGTCATCCTCTTCGCGATCCTTAAAATTTCAGCGACGCTCCAAGCCTGCGCGGGCGCGCCGCCCGGGCTGTGTGGGGCATCACCGTCAAAAACTTCCGAAATCTGTCCTAAGCAGGCTTCTTGATCCAAATGCGTCGCAAGCCGCTTCAGAATGGGGCTGATTTCTTCTTTCATTCGTGACGCACCGTGAACCTTGTAAAGTGCGTCAGCGTAAATCCCGATCAACCACGGCCAAACGGTGCCCTGATGGTAAGCGGAATCCCGCTCGCCGTGACTGCCGCGATAAGAGCCCTGGTAACGTGAGTCCGATCGCGCCAAGGTTCGCAACCCGACCGGCGTGACCAATTCCTTCTTAACGACTTCCAGAATGCGGGCTCCAGCTTCGCGAGATATCGGTGAATTCGGTAAGGCCAGCGCCCAGAGCTGATTCGGTCGCAAGCTGAAATCGGCGACATGACCGTTGTGTGAATCGGCGAGATACCCTCGTTCTTCGGACCAAAAGCGCCTGACGAAAAACTGTTGCGCCTTTTCGAGCACCGGCGCCCAATCCCGGGCAAACGATACGTCATGGACTTCCGCCCAATCCAGGGCAAAGTGGACCGCGTTGAAAAAAAGCGCATTGATATCGACCGCGAAACCGGCCCGCGGCGTGACCGGCTGGCCGTCTTTCAAGACGTCCATCCAGGTAACGGCCCACGGTCCCGGCTGCACCCAAAGTCCGCCGTCGACGGAAACATTCACCCGCTGGTCGGCTCCTTTGCGGAGCGCATTCAAAATTCTGCAGACAACCGGCATGAATTCGCCGTAGCCGGATGTCGGAGACAGTTCCCGCAGCATCTGAACCGCACGGATATAGAGCAGAGGGGTATCGATCCCCGTCATGATCAGCCCCTTCTCGGGGAATGCGCAGACGATTCCGGTTTTGGTAAGCCCATCGACGATAAGATCTCCGTAACCCTGGAGAATCGTCATCGCCTCCCTGACTTCGGCTGGATCTCCAGATTCGAGACAGAGGCCGGGAAGAGAAATGAACGTATCCCTGCCCCAATGTCCGAACCACGGATAACCGGCAATCACGGAGTGAAAACCCTTCTTTGTGGTGATCAGATACTGCTCGCCCGCCCATTCCAGCTTGTTCACAAAGCTTGAAAGCGGCGCTGGCTTCGGCAGGCTCATCGGGCCTTCTTTAGGAACCTTCTCGAGCGACTCCGTACTCAATTCAAAAACGATCGAAACGTCTTCCGAGAGAGTTACTTCGAAATCACCGGGAAAGTAGAGGTCTTCTGAAAACGGATAACCACGCGCGCGCTCCGTGTTGTAGCAAAGCGAATTGACCCAGCCCCCTTGCGGGTTGAAGTGATAATCGTGGCCGCTCACCCGCATGAAAACACGGGGAAGCGCCTCGTAGAATTGAAATGAAACCGCGTTGTGAGCCTCTTCACGAGCGCCCCCGTTCAGGAACGGATTCTCCTGGGTCAAAGCATGCATTGACCTGCAGGCCACAAACGGCCGGAGACGAAGGCGAATCGGTTGCGTGATTCCGCGAAAAGAATAATGCAGCCTCACGATATCGCGTTTGTCATCAAAGTTCAGGGTGCGCTCGAGCTTGACTCCCGCGACATCGTAGATCCACTGCGGATTGGGGCGGAACGAGAAATCCTTCAGATGTTTGAAACCCTTCGGTTCCGTACGATCCGAAAACTCGAAGGCATGCAGCATGTAGAGAGAATTGTCGACTTCAAGGTATTCGCCAATATCCATTACGGCGTTCAGCGGGTCTCCGAAACCCGGCTCGCGAATACACATGAGTGAATGATATTTTCTCCTTGGGATCCGGTCGATCGTGCCCATCGCGAATGAGCCATAACGATTTGTCTGAAGCCATTCACACCCAAGGTCAATGCTATCCATGCCGAGGCGCTCTCATTTCTGTAGATAACGTCCTATCCAGCCGCATCCAGCGGAAGGTTCTCGCAACGCTATTTTTGCAAATTTAGATCGGGCCAAAAAAACGAGCCGACTTATTATAATTAAGGGTGATCCTTACACATTTCAATGAATGATTTTCGGAATCGGACAAAAAAAAAGGAGGATTCTTCAATCCGCTTTGTCTTTCTCGTGCCACCATTACTGGGGGTCTTCGAGCCATGACGCGGCTCCGTTTTCACTATTCCGGCGAGAATATCCGACTGCTTCACTATCGCTTCTTCGAAAGCGCGCTCTCATACCAGGAAATCGAAGCCAGGAAGGCCGATTCATCCGAATTCAACTGGTCCAAAGGCAGCTCTTGAACCAAATCATGCGTGCGTCGATGCGCCAAAGCATGGACTGAGTAGTCAATTAATATCAGCGTCATCCGGGTCAGTCCCTTGGAGTCCAAATCTTTTCGCGCCGAATCGAGTTCAAGCAAACCTTCACCACGGGCCCCCGCCGAAAGTAACGAAAGGGCACGAAGCACCGAAAGAGTAGTTGCCGGGAGCAAACGCTTTTCGTGAGCCTCACGCATGAAGAAGGCCAATTGTTGCCATTGCTTTGCCTGAAACGCCCGGGTCCAGAGCGCGCGGATTCTGCCTTCGGGATTTTTCTGAAGCTTCTTGGAATTCGGATCGGCCTTCCAATCATCAGATGGCGAGAATCGCATCAGAAACTCCAAATCGAGCTGAAAACGGCGCTCCATGGTCTTCGCTGAGGCCGCGGGCGGTTTGAGAGACTTCGCCTGCGACGGGTTCTCGGCAAAGAAGGGCTCGGCGATCCGGGCATAAGACTGATCCTCAATCGTGAAATTGGAAGCGATCTCGAACGCCTTTCCGCGCATCTCCTGGCCCTTCTCTTCGAACGGAAGCACCAGTTTGCGAATCGTATCCTCATAGGCGCTCAGGTCCTCGGGTGCGAGATTCTTCGGAGCGGGAAGCTTCGCAAGGTCCCGCGACAAATCAATGTAGAGTGCCGCGATTTCATTCAGAACCTCAGCTCGAATGCGCGCCCACGGCAGCTTCATGACCTTCGTGGCGGCATTTTCCATCTCACGGATAACTTCCACCCGCCGGGTGATGTACTTTTCATTCGCACGAAGCGGAGCAATGCTCGACATGGCCATCCGATTGATTTGAAACGTCCTCGGAATCGAGATCGAAAGATACGGAATCAACGTGAACTTGATCAGCGGGTCGGCATCCTCCCATCCGCTTGCCACCTGGCGCAGGAGGTACAACCGATCACGAAACGACAAGTGTTTCGCGCCCTCGAGCGCGACGGCGGACCACAGGGTGCGGTTTTCACCCGACGAGTCCTTCACCTTTCCGAGAGCATCCTCGGTCGTGGGCTGCGAACCGGCGCGATCGGCCGCCGTGAGCGCGTTCAGCGCGAAGTACCGGTCGCACTCCGTAGCGAGTGATTCCGTGCATATGGCGGGGGTGTTCAGGGCGATCCGGAGTTCAGCGTCGTCCGCGGCCAGCCAGGTCAGGATAAGAGTCTTCCGTCGCAATGCCTCGGACTCTTTGCTTCCCGCACTCTTCGTTTTGCCGATCAGACTCAGATATGCCCGATAATCCTTCGCGGCCGAAGCGAACTCATAGCGTTCTTCGGCCAAAAGACCTCGCCCAAGAAGCGCCTCTGGCACGTTCTCGGAATTGGGCGCCTCGGCTATCAGGCGCGTGAAAAACCGTCCTGCGGCTTCTTTATCACTGAGCGCGAGGGCCGAACGTCCCGCCAAACTCAGGCAATCCGAAAACCTGGCGCTCGCCGAATAGGATTTGAAAAACTTTTCGGAATCACGGATGACACCCGCGTAATCCTTGGCATTGTAAAGATTCTCAATCAGCTTATACGAGGAATCAGCGGCAATCACGACCAGGCGCTTATTGAACTCGGTACCCTCCCATGCCTCTTCATCCAAAAAGTCCAACGCCAGGCGATTTGTCTTGTCCCACTCCGCGCTCGTGACATAAGTGTCGATCACAAGACTTGCCGAAGGGACGGCGAATTCTGATGAGGGATGGTCCTCGGCGAACGTCTTCATTCTCTCGACGGACCGGAGGATGTGTCCCTGGGCGTACAGAGCCCGGTTCGCCTCAAAGAGAAAAGCCTCCGTCCTGTCCGCCGGCTTTTTAGCCGATTTTTTCATCGTCTTAAAATAGTGCTTGGCGTGGATATCAAGCCAGTTGATCCACTCGCCGAGCAAGGGTTCCAAAGCCTTGGTCGAGTTATCCGCGAACGAACGCGGCGTGATTTCCTTCGCCGTGAGTTGACGCTCGTGAAGAACCTCGTAGCGCGCGGCGATCGCTTTCAGACTTGAATCGGAATCCCACTTGTCCGGCGCGGAGTGCTCAACGACCCAGCGGTAGTGCTCGGTGGCTCCGGGATAATCTTTTATCGCGAACAGGGTTTCGGCAAGGTTGTAATGAACACGCGGGACGCGCGGGTCCGAGCTGTCAACGATTCGCGTAAAGGCATCATAGATCGCGGCAAGCGTCACACTGAGCGACCGCACTTCCGTATTCGCCTTATTCTTGAGAATCAAGGCATGGAGCCCTTCTGCCGTTTCCAACAGGAGCTTCTGAGCGTTCTTGAAAGCGGGAAACGCGCTGCTTTTACCGAAAAGCTTGACCATGTCGCGGGCACTTTCGACAAGCTGCGGATAACGGCGTTTCATGTGCTGATATTCGTAAGTGGTCAGGAGCACATCGAGGCTCTCAGGCCGCTCTGATTCATTCAGCAGAACCTGATCTTTCCAGGTGACAAGATCAGTCTCGTGATCGTGCGAGCGCAGAAGTTTGGCGAAGCGGGAGTACATTTTGCCCAACGTCGGCCCCGAATCGAGTCTCTTGAAGTAGCCCATCGCCTCCGTCAGCCGAAATTGCGGGAGATCCTGCTCATATCCTTCAAGAAAAAAGGTCACTGCATCCATCAACGAATTCTCATGCAGCGCCAGATCGGATGAAGCACCGGTTACCGCGCCGGTCTGCTTCTTCCTGAATAGCTCAACATGTCGTTCGATATACGAGAGAGCCGCCGGAATATTTTTAAGATTATAGAAAGACCAGGCGAGTTTATAGAGCGCGAAAGGATAATACGGGTTTTCCGGCAGCTTTTCGACATTTTTCAGATAAGTGATCGCTTTGGGATGATCATTCGCCTCGATCGAAAATTCCGCGAGGGACATATAGGCGGCCGGAGCGTCTTCAGCCGCGGGATAGTGCTCGACGAGGTACCGGTAATCCTGCGCCGCGAATTTCTTGTTCGCGATCTCCTCGAACGCCTTCCCGCGCATGTAATACGCGTGAGGAATTTCGTCATAATCGGGATAGCGCGTAATCAAGGCCGTCAAAGTCGCGATCGCCTGCTTGTTTACCCTGTTCACGGCGGCGATGTCGGTCATCGGCTTTTTTCCGGCACGAGCCGCCGCTCCGTGGGCGATCCGGAAAAGAATAGCGGCATATTGCTGCTGAAGATCAGCCAACCTGGCGAGCAGAATCGGTTCCTGGTGAGAATTGCGATATTTTTTCAGAAGGCTGGAAAGCTTCGTGATCGCCTTTTCCTGCGAAGCTGCCGCGACCTGGTCTACATCACGTTCAAATTGCTCTTTACTCTCGGAGACCGCCTTTGCGTCGGCGCCCCAGGCGCAATGCGAAGGTCCGGGGTCGCCACCGATGATTCCGGTTCCGAAAACGGCGAAAACAGCTGCCGTCCACAACCGGCGCATTCTATTCTCCTTTGACCACGGCAAGTTTGAAATCGGTGTAGCCGTTCAATGCCGCCGAGGCGAGAACCGTTTTGACCGTGGTGTAAGGGGCCTTTTGATCGGCCAAGATGATGATCTTCGGATCGACTTTGACCGCGGAGTTCGCCTTCGCGATCAGCAGTTGCCGCTGCCGGTGAATATCGATCGCCTTCATCAGCTTGATCGAAGAGCCGTTGCTTTGCAGGTCCCTGCCGTCAAAGCGGAAGGCCTGGAGATCCACGATCGGCTGTCCTTCGATCTGCACCGCGGTTTCAGAAATTTCGACCTTCAACGCCTCGACGCTCAGGTCATCGGTTTTAGCCGACGGCAGAGTCATTCCTTTCGCTGGCGCGAGATTCATTGCACCCGTTGAATAGCTTTTCAGGAGAAAGACGAGAATAATAATGAAAATATCCGCCATCGAAGTGATTTGCAGGCTCATTTCGTCGCTTAGGTGTGTCCGGTTGCCGAGAAAGGATTTCTTCATGTGCCTCTCCTAAAAACCGCCGAGCAGCACGACCGGCATGCTCTGACGCAACACTTCCATGGTCTTGACGACCTGTTTATACTCGACCGTCTCGTCCGCGAGCAGCGTCACCGCGTTCATATCCTGCCATTTCGACTTGAGCCCCTTCATGTGATCGGTGAGCGCGACGTAATCAGCGGCCCCCGACTTCGGCTCGATGTTGATCGTGTTGTTTGCTTTCCCGGTGACTTTCAGGACGAGTTTTTCTCCCTTCACGATTTCAAGGGTCACGTTCACCGATGGCGGAGTATTCCCGTTCGAAGCAATTCCGGCAGCGGCGACGCCGGCATCCAGAATTCCGATCGAAAGATACGAAGCCGAGACGAGCATGAAAGCGATCAACACCGTGAACGCGTCGATGATCGAGGCGATATTGATCTCGAAATCCTGGCATGCGCCCCCGCGTTTGCCCGAGGATTCGGATACGACAGCGCTCATGCGCTCCTCCTTGGGATTTGTGCGACTTGCGGCATCTCAACGACGTTGGCGGGAACTTCGGCGACTTCTGATTCAGCGGCGTAGTACCGTTGCTTAAGAATATCGATAATTTTGACCGCCGACTGGTCCACTTCGGCAATGAGCCTGTTCGTGCGGTTGATCAGGAAGCTGTACGCGATCATGCACGGAATCGCGACCCCGAGACCCAGCATCGTGGCGTTCATTGCTTGAGAAATGCCGGCCGCGAGCAGTGCCGACTTCTGTTGGGGATCGGCGTGTCCCACGGCTTCGAAGGATGCGATCAGACCGGCGATGGTTCCGAACAGGCCGAGCAGGGTTGCAACGTTGGCAATCGTCGCGAGAAAGCTCGTTCGCCGCTGAATAATCTGCGTCACGTCACCGACCGCGATCTGAAGCCCGTGCTCGATCAATCCTTCGGGCTGGTGCGCGCGGAGGAGCGCCTGCTTGACCACGCGGGCGGCGGGCTTGCCCTGAAACCTGTCGCAAAAGCCCAGCGCATCGCCGAGCTTCCCGGAGATCACGAGCTCCGTGAGTTTATCGAAAAAACCGCGCGAGTCTCGGATGGGATAGACCATGAAAAGCGCCCGGGACCGCTCGATGATAATCGCCAAGGCGAACACACCCACGAGCAGGATCGGAGCGACGTGCCAGAAGCTTGTCTTTATGAATTCGAAGAAACTCATGTTAATCTCCCTCTTTTTCTTTCGTTAACGTTTTACCTGAGCCCGTGCGGGTTTAAGACCGCAGGCAACCCCTTGAACATCACTGATCCAGTCGCGAAATACGGAGCCCTTCTCCTCGAAATCAGCGAGTTCCTTTTTCAATTCAGCGTGCATTTTCGCGCTGTTCGAATCATTCTCGGCTTCCCATTTTCCGAGCTGCCCCTGATTGCCATCCTCGGTCGATCCGCCGATGGCATCCATGAATTCGTCCCGCGGGATATTGCATTCCTCCGTGCACCGGATCTTACTCATGCAATACCGAGCCACGATCTTGGATTGAGGACCGGCAAGAGGACCGATGACGATCTCGTCCGGCCGATTCTTCACGGGCTGATAACGAACGGGGGTGCCATTCACCCGGACACAAAGAGAACGCGCGTTGATTTTCGAAATCGCGTGATTCAGTTTGATCAAGTTTTGGTGCTGGCTGCAGGCTTCATCACTCGAATGTCCGGCAGTGGCCTTGTGCTGATAAACAATGTTGAAACACTCTTCAGGAGGCGGAGCAGGCTTGGCAGGTTCTACGGGAGCAGGAGCTTTCGCGACATCTTGAAGTGCCTTCTTTGCAACATCTCCCGTTTGTGGAAGCCCCGGCGTAACAGCCGCTACGGAACTGCCGGGCACCGTCGGAGCAGGCACTGTCTTGGCGACGTTCTCTTTTCCCACGTTTGCAACGGGAGCTCCTGGAACGGAATCTCTAATCGCAGCAGGAGTACCGGAAGCACTCACGGCAGGAACCGCTGTTTCGGGCTGGGTTTGATCCGTACTTGAGGGCACTCCTGATGGTGCCGGTTTTTTGGAGCAGCCAGGAGCACTGATCATCAGTGCCGCCGAAATGCCTGCCACCCAAATTGTCGCCGAAATCCTATGCCCGAACTGCATGTGGGAAGCCTCCTAATGTGAAGCCGAGTTTGGTATCGCTCCCTTAATATTATTTAACATGATTAATTTTGTCTAATATTTATTTTGACATCGGGATTTCAGGGACTTACGGGTTATTTTCGGCCGTCTCACCGCAAATATTCAGGAATTTCAGTGAGATACGGCGCATGGCGGCATTTTTCTATGCTTTTCAGGCGGAATTGCGCAACAACACCAGATCAGGGCTTTTTATGGGCTCGATTTACTTGGCGTTTTTCGGTTTAGCATCAAGCGCTTACGTCCGATAAAGCTATTACAATGCGGCTGAATCGGGCGATCTCGCCTTTCATTATTATTGCTGCGATTCTCCTGACCGGAACCGGTGTCCCCCAACCTGCACGCGCAGGTTTCATAAAAAACTGCATTTCACGTTTCCTGAAGCAAAGCGCGCAACCACGGTCGTATGAAACACTGCTCTCGATCGTCAACGGAAGCGATAAAAACATCCCGGCCACCTGGAGCCCGACGTGGTGGGAGAACCCGGATTTTTCCGGACTCGCGAAGTTGACCGACGGCTTGAACGAGGCTGAAAAATATTCGCTGTATCACACGCTACGGGATACCGCGCGCCCCTACAGCCGAAACGAACTCATCTTGCTCGCGATGGGCGATCAAAATACCTGGGAACGGTTTTTCGACCGCATCATCAAAGAGGGTTCGCCACAGCCGATCTTCTCAACAAGACTTGCGCCATTCATCGACCGCCTCTCTCCCGAGGTCATGGAGAGTTTGCAAAAGCGGATACAGACCCTCTACGGCGACCCCCACCTGAAAAAAAGTATTCACGGCAGCTCTCACCGCGGCCCGAAAAGACTGGCCGATGACTTTATCCGAGCTTCCGTACGCGCGGAGCGAATCATCCCGGCGTACATTAAAAGAGGCCTGACGCCGCTCGAGGCGTATGACAATTATCTCCGTGAGATACGGTCGCGCTTCTATCCGAAAAACCCCAAGCATGCTGACAAGGTGATTTCCGACAAATCCGGCCTCGATGCCTCGCACATCCTCCAGCTCGCGAAGACCATTCAAAAGGAATTACGATCCGAATCAAATCGTCTCGGCCCGATGAAAAGCCGCTTTGTTCGGCTCTTCGGCTCGACCGTCAATGGGATGCGCCGCCCCGGCTCTGATCTGGACGCCATGGCCCCGACGGAGCATTTTCTCAAACTCCAGGAACCGCTGACACAGCAGTTCCAGAAAGAACTCGGCGAAATGAAACGGGAGCGAGGCCTCTATTTGAATATCCAGAACCTGGACATCAAAAACGCCGCGGATCCTGAATCAGCCGGCCGCGTTTTCTCCGTCATCAATCCGGTCATGATCCGGGTCACTCCGGAACAGATCGATCTGATGGTCTATCCTGCGCGATTCTCCCAGCTCGTGGACCAGAGCGGACCGCAAAGGTTGTCAATGACCATTACCGCCGACCCGCCGTTTGAATATGTTTTATCGAGCGATTAAGAACATCCGAACGGAGAACGATTCACAAGCGCCGCAAGAAAACACCGATCATTGGGCAAACCCGGCCGCCGGCGCGCTGACAGGAGAATGAGAACTCTTCATCAAATCTCCTGATCCTGTAAAAGACTTCTTTTTATTTGTCGCTGAAATCATGGTCTCGAGGGACTGGAGCTTGCCAATACTGGTTTCGACCCCCGCCATCACCTGTTTGGACCCCGTTGCGAATTTGCAAGCGTAATCGCGATCAAGCGACAGGAGATCTTCCGGATGTTGCGCATAATGCTCCTCAAGAGTTGAAGCCTCAACCCGGTCCGGCATCGCCATATCTGCGACAAGTCCGCCCAAAGCCGCACCGCCGATTCCCAACTTCAAGCGAAACCTCTTCTTTTCGATTTTAAGATGCTCTTTCAGCTTCCAGCCGGTAGGAGGTTCCCCCAGGTGTTCTGAGAAGCCAAAATGTCCAGCTCCTGATGGAAGTTTTGCAAGCTTTCGATCCATCATGGCCATGGGAACCGCAGCAAGAGCACCAAGACTGGTCACGGGATACGACCGCAGCACTTTCATAAGTCATTGATTTGTCAAAATTCGGAATCTCCCTCCAAAACAGGAGCGGATTCACCTGACTGTACGAGAGCTCACGATTCCACTCACATATGAATCGCGCGGCGATCGACCGCGAGAGCGGCTTCCTTCACCACCTCTGACAAGGTCGGGTGCGCATGACACGTTCGCGCGATGTCTTCGGCGCTCGCATCGAATTCGATCGCTATCGTCGCCTCCGCGATCAGTTCGCTCGCGCGCGGACCGACGATGTGCACTCCGAGAACGCGGTCGGTTTTCACGTCTGAAAGAATCTTTACGATTCCGTCGGTTTCTTCCATGCTCCTGGCGCGGCCGTTCGCGAGGAACGGAAACGTCCCTACCTTATACTCCGTAATTCCCTTGGCCTTGAGCTCTTCCTCACCCAAGCCCACGGACGCGAACTCAGGCCAGGTATAAACCACGTTCGGAATCGCGTTGTAATTCACATGCCCGGCCTGTCCGGCCATCAGCTCGACGACGGCCACGCCTTCTTCTTCGGCCTTGTGCGCGAGCATCGGCCCGGCGATCAGGTCGCCGACGGCGTAAACGCCGGGAACGGCGGTCTGGTAATGCGAATCGACCTCGACTCTGCCGGCCTTGTCCTTCTTGATCCCGAGTTCCTCGAGACCCAAGCCTTCCGAAAAGGGTTTTCGCCCCGTGGAGACGAGCACATAATCACACGAAAGCTCCGACTTCGCGCCTGACGCGACTTCAGCAAGATCGACGACGAGTTCGCCACTCTCGAGCGTTCTCGCGCCCAGGCATTTCGTCGCGACCTTGAATTCCATTCCCTGTTTCACGAGCGTCTTATGAACTTCGTTCGCCATTTGCGCATCGACAGTCGGCAGGATCCTTTCCATATACTCGATCACCGTCACCTTCGCGCCGAGCCTCAGCCAGACCGAACCCATTTCGAGCCCGATCACCCCGCCGCCGATCACCACAAGGTGATTCGGGATTTCGGCCAGGGAAAGAACCTCGGTCGAGCTCAGGATTTTTTTTCCGTCGAAGGGAAGAAATGGAAGACTCGCGGGCTCGCTCCCGGTCGCAAGGAGCACACGCGGAGCGCTCAACAGCCGCTCTCCGGAGTCGGAAACAACCCGAACCTGCTTCTCGGATTCCTTCACCGAGATGAGCTTGCCCACTCCGGTCACCTGCGTCACGCCGTTCTTCTTGAAAAGTCCCATGATGCCGTTCGTGAGCTGCCGGACGACGGCTTCTTTCCGCTTCATCATCTGAGCGAGATCGAGTCGGACGTTCTCAACCGAAATCCCGTGCTTCTGAAGTTTCGTTTTGGCGTGAATATAATGTTCGCTCGATTCGAGGAGCGCTTTGGAGGGAATGCACCCTACGTTCAGACACGTCCCGCCGAGCGTTCTTCTTTTCTCGATGCAGGCAGTCTTCAGCCCGAGCTGCGCCGCGCGAATCGAGGCAACGTAGCCGGCAGGCCCTCCGCCGATCACGATCAGGTCAAACTTTTCCGTCTCCATGCTAGTGCTCCCATTTGAGTTTCTCAGGATGCTCCAGGAAGTCCTTCAAAGTGACGAGAAAACTTACTGCGCCCTTTCCATCCACCAAACGATGGTCATAGGACAGCGCCAGATACATCATCGGACGGATTTCAAGCTTTCCGTCGATGACTACCGGACGCTCCTGGATTTTGTGCATGCCCAATATACCACTCTGAGGCGGGTTCAAGATAGGGGTAGATAACAAAGAGCCGTAAACTCCTCCGTTCGATATCGAAAAAGTTCCACCGGTCAGATCCGGTATCGCGAGCTTCCCCGCGTGCGCCCTGAAAGCGAGCTCCGCGATATTTTTCTCGATTTCGGCGAAGCTCATTTTATCCGCGTGCCGCAGAACCGGGACCACGAGTCCGCGATCCGTTCCGACGGCAATCCCGATGGAGTAATAATCATGATAGACGATTTCGGACCCGTCGATCGAGGCATTGACTTCCGGCACCGCCTTGAGCGCCTCGACGGAGGCTCGGGTGAAGAACGACATGAACCCGAGGGAGACACCGTACTTCGCGCGAAAGGCTTCCTTATGCTGTTTTCGGAGCGCCATGATCGCACCCATGTCCGCCTCGTTGAACGTGGTCAGGATCGCCGCGGAATGTTGTGCCTGAAGAAGACGCTCCGCGATTCGCATCCGTAAAGGGGACATCGGGACCCGCCGCTCCCCTTCCCGACCCGGGGCCGGGGCAAAGGACCCGGCTTTTCCAGCGGAAACCGCCCGAAGATCGGGAGGCAGGCGCGCTACTTTCAGCAAATCCCCCTTCGTCACCCGGCCCGCTTTTCCGGTTCCGGCAACCTGCGCGAGGTCAATGCCGCTCTCTTCAGCCACCTTCCGCACGGCTGGCCCGGCAGCGACCGCAACGGGACGACGCGGCTCCTGCGCCGGAGCCTCCGGTGCAGTCTGAACGGAATCATCGATTGCCCCGATCACCTCGCCAACCCGGACACGCTCTCCCTCGCTCTTCTGGATCGTCAAAGCGCCAGAAACTTCGGCGACGATTTCAACCGTGGCCTTGTCCGATTCGATTTCAAGAAGAGGCTCTCCGGCGCGAACGACCTGCCCGGATTGTTTGGTCCATTTCAGCAAAGTCACTTCGGTGATCGATTCGCCAACATGCGGCGCTAGAACTTCGTGTTTCATGTGCGCTGATCCTCGTTTATTTCCTGGTTGAAGGCCTCCGCGATCAGCCTTCTCTGCTCGATATCGTGCTGCTTCGCGGAACCCACCGCCGGAGCGGCCCCGGCTTCGCGACCGATGTAAGAGATCGACCTGTTCCCAACGCGCTTTCCAAAGTCGCCGCTTCCTCCCGACCAAAGGGCGAAAACGTAAGGCCACGCGCCCATATTGCGAGGCTCTTCCTGAACCCAGACGATTTTCGCTTTCGGGTACCGCGCAAGTACTTCGGCCAGCTTGCCTTCCGGCCAGGGATAAAGTTGTTCAACCCGGATGATGCCAAGGTCCGTACGGGACCGAGCCTCCCGCTCGATGAGGAGGTCGTAAAAAATTTTTCCCGAGCAGAGCAGAACGGTTCTGACCTTCTCCTGATCACCCGAATCGTCCAACACCTCGGAGAAAGATCCTTCACTCAGTTCCTCCAGCGTTGTCAGCACTCTCGGGTGCCTGAGCAGGCTTTTCGGCGACATCACGACGAGGGGCTTTCTGAAATCCCGCAGCATCTGCCGGCGGATGACATGAAAAAACTGAGCCGGCGTGCTCAGGTTACATACGACCAAGTTGTCCTTGGCGGCGAGCTGAAGGAATCTCTCGATCCGCCCGCTCGAATGCTCGGGACCTTGCCCCTCATAGCCGTGCGGAAGCAACATCACCAGTCCGCTCGAACGCCTCCACTTCGATTCGCCCGATGAAACGAATTGATCAATGATCGGCTGAGCACTGTTACCGAAATCGCCGAATTGCGCTTCCCAGACCACCAAGACACGAGGGTCCGCGAGGGAGTAGCCGAACTCGAAGCCGAGAACGCCGTTTTCAGAAAGAATGCTGTTGTAGACTTCGAACCGGGCTTGCCCTTCGCGAATGTGCTCATGTGGAATATACGGAGCGCCCGTCTCATGGTCCTTCAGAACGGCGTGACGATGCGTGAACGTGCCGCGCTGTGTATCCTGCCCCGAAAGCCTCACGGGTGTGCCTTCGTAAACCAGACTCGCGTACGCGAGCGCTTCAGCGTTTCCCCAATCGATATACCTCCCGTCCAGAACGGCCCGAAGGCGCCCTTCGAAAAACCGTGCAAGTTTGGGATGAAGGTGGAATCCACCAGGAACCCGGTTCAATCTTTCAGCGATCTCCCGCAAAACGCCGGAAGGAACACCGGTTTTAACCGTTTTGAACAGATCCGCTTGAGTCGCGAACCTGAATCCTTTCCAGTTTCCGCCGAAAGCTGAAGCTCCGGGGTGCGGCGCCTCGGCCTTCGCTTTGCGCTGAGCTTCCGAAAAACGCTCGGCGATCTCATTCTCCATCGCGCGGACTTGTTCGTCAGAAACGGTCCCTTCGGCCGTAAGAACGCGGGAATACCGCTCACGAACCGAAGGATGAGACTTGATCCGCCGATAAAGGACAGGCTGTGTAAAGGAAGGCTCATCGCCTTCATTATGGCCGTGCTTGCGATAGCAAAGGAGGTCGATGATCGCGTCTTTCTTAAAACGCTGGCGATACTCCACACAGAGCCGCGCGACGGACCAGACCGCCTCCGGATCGTCTCCGTTGACATGAAAAATGGGAACGCCGAGCATTTTCGCTCCATCCGTCACGTACCGGGTCGAGCGCGTTTCGGCGGGCTCCGCCGTGAAGCCGATCTGATTATTGATGATAAGCCGGAGAGTTCCACCCGTTCTGTAGCCGTCGACCTGAGACAAGCTGAGCGTCTCGTAGACCACCCCTTGACCCGCGAATGCCGCGTCACCGTGAATGGTGATCGGGATGACCATCGCTCGCTCACGATCTTCGAGACGATCCTGCTTCGCGCGGGCAATTCCCGCGACGACCGGATTGACGTGTTCCAGATGGCTCGGGTTCGAGGCCATTGATAAATGCAGGCTCCGTCCCGTTCTTGAAATGATCTCCGCGGAATATCCAAGATGATATTTCACGTCGCCTTCACCGGCCGTGGCTTCGATTGCGTAATTACCCTCGAACTCGGTGAAAATATACTCGGGGTTCTTATTGAAGACGTTCGTGAGCACGTTCAGCCGGCCGCGATGAGCCATTCCGATGACAAATTCTTTGACGCCGAGACCGGCCCCGGTCTCGATCATGCAATCCAGCGCCGTCAGGACCGACTCGGAGCCTTCGAGCGAGAATCTCTTCTGCGCTACGTACCGGGAATGCAGAAAACGCTCGAACCCTTCGCCTTCGGTCAGCCGTTTCAGTACCCAACGTTTCAGTTCCGGAGAAAGAGGCTCGCGATTCCTGGAACGTTCCATCCGACTCTGGAGCCATTCCCGTTCTACGGAATCCTGGACATGCATGAATTCCACGCCGATCGTGCGGCAGTAAGTGTCCCGAAGCAGGCCGACAATCTCGCGAAGAGAGGCTTGACCGAGTCCGACCAGATTTCCGGCACTGAACGTACGGTCGAGCTCGTGATCGGAAAGACCAAATTTGGAAAGCGCCAGCGGATCACCAGAATTGGCGCCGGAATCAACCGACGATTCGTCCAAGGGATCCATTCGCGCAAAAAATATCCCCTTTTCGCGGTATCCGGCAATCAATCCGATGACTTTCGCTTCATCTGACAGCGCTGAAGCAGCCGGCGCGCTTGGCGGTTCCGCGACCCTCAGAGGACGGCTTGGGTGCGGGTCTCGCGCCGCCCGAGTGGATTCAATTGAACGCGCCAGCTCAAAGCCGTCGAAGAAATATCGCCAACTCGCATCGAGGGCCTCTGGATCAGTATTGTAGACGATCTGAAGTTCTTCCAGATATTCGGGAGTGGCGCTTTGGAGATAGCTGAACTTTTCCAAGACAAGCCCTCGTTTTCGACCGTGCACAGCTTTAACACAAGATGGGGGATTTTCTCGTTGGCATTTTTCGACGCGCTCGGTAATCAAAAATGATGCATCTCTTTTTGCGTTTCTATTCCGGATTTCTCGCTGCCCTGCTTCTTTTCGGCGGAACTTATCTCCGGACGCGCCTTGGCAAAATCGAGATCGGAAGCCTCGAACCGTTTTTTCTCATTTTTCTGACTCTCCTCGTGATCACGCGAAAATTTTTTCCTTCGGACTGGAACCGCTTCTACCAGGATCTCTGTGCCCTCCTGAATGGGGCGAAAGACGCAACTCGCTCACGGCGACGGCTGATCGTCTGGCTGTTTGTTATCTTCGGTGCAGCGTTCCTCGCGCATGTCGCGCGACATTATTCCTATGACACGAACCTTTTTGACATGGGTTTTCTTCATCAGGCGATCTTCTATCCGTTTTCGGACGGAGCGATACTTCAAGCCGATCTTTCACCGAAACGCTCCTACCTCGTCGACCACTTCAGCCCCGCCCTATTACTGCTCGCTCCCATCACTTCCTGGCTGCATTCTCACATCTTCGTTTATCTGCTTCAGTGCGTGATCCTGGCGCTCGGGACCTACTTTCTGATCTCGTCCGGACCAGTCAAGGCGGATCGCTCGCTCTGGTTTATCGCGGGCATTCTCGTTCTGGCGAATCGATCCCTGCGAAACGGCGCGATCTGGGACTTCCGCGAAGATGTCCTGGCGTTCTCGTTTCTTTGCGGCACAATTATTTTTCTTTTCCAGAAGAGATGGCTTTTCTATTTTCTGGGTCTGAGCGCCTTCATTCTGAGCAAAGAACATCTCGGAATAGTCGCCCTCGGATTGATTTTCCCGATTCTTTTGGATCGGGACCTCGGGCTTTCCCGAACGGAAAGGCGCCGCCTGGCTGTTGCGACAGCTGCGTTGGTCCTGATCTGGACCGCGTGCCTGTTCGGCCTGATCACACCAAAGCTGCACGAAGGACTGACCGACGCGAGCAACATCAGCCTACGGCTCCCGCGTTACGGTACCACACCGGGCACGATCATCCTTCACCTCCTGACGCATCCCCTGGCCATCGCTGAATTGATCCTGGACAAAGTGACTAACTTCCCGGCCATCAAATACATCGTCCTGCTCCTTGCTCCCGGATTGTTTTTTTCCTGGAGAGCGTGGCCCTGGCTTTTCGCCGCGGGCTTCGGGATTTCGATGAATTTGATTTTCGGAAACCGGTTTCAGATCTCGATGAACTACCATTACGATTTGGCATTTTTGCCGTTTTTACTCTGGGCAGCTCTTCTCGGACTCCGCAAGGCGAGCACTCTCCAGGTAAGGGGAGTCCCCGCTCTCATTGTGGGAATCGCCTTGGCGATCGGCTTCTCGGGTCGCTGGCCGATGTTCCACGTTTTCAGCAATTTCCCGAGTTCACAGGCGATCGCCGACATCCGGTACATCGAAAAACTGCCCTGCACCCCGTCCGAGTCACTCGCCGCGAGCCCCCTCGTTTTGGGACTTGCGTCGCATTGCCCGGAGATCCGCTCCTTGGGATTTCCCGAAAAATGCGATGATCCGTGGCGCCTTTTCCAGTCGATGACCCGGGACACGTCCCGGCTCGAGGGCCAATCGGCTCTGAACGCACGGCTGGTCCTGCTCGACCGCGATCAGCCGTGTCAATCCGACTTTGAAAAGGCGCTTCTCTCGAGAAACGCCCTTACCCGCTCAGAGAGCCCGTCGAAGCGCTGGGTTCTCGTGGAACGGAGCCTGCCATGAAGTCAGGATTCACGGCTTTCGCCATCGCGGTACTTCCCGGACTTCTCGGGTTCACGCTCTATTCCCCCTCCCGAACGCCGGATATCGACTTTGCCTGGAGTTCGGTTCTCGGCTCCTTCCTCGTCTTTCTCTTCTGGGCTATCGGCTGCCTCGGCTGGGGCCGCCTTTGGGGTTCCCTCCTGAAATGGCCCGAACATTCCCGCGCGTCACAAGCGGCGGGCTGGGTCGCGCTCGGATCGGTTTGGGGCTCGGCTTCGATCTATGTGATCGCGGTGACTTTGGGAATGGGCGCTCAACTCAAGCCCCTCGCGATTGTCTGGGTGCTCGTCGGAATCGTTCTTCTCTGCTTTTTGCGCGGGCAAAACCAGATCTCTTCGGCCGCGGTCGTTGAAGCTCCCGAGACCCGGAGTGAAAAATGGCTGTTCCGCTTTCTCGCCCTCATGATCGGATTGACGCTCCTCGCGCACATCATCCAATCCGCGCAAATCCATTCTCACGGAGATCCTTACATCTGCTATCTGACCGGACCGCGTCACTGGTTCGATAACGGAACGCTCGGGTCATTGCGCGAGAACTATACCTTCTTCTACGCGGCATCCTGGGAAGCTCTTTACCAATGGGGCAACCTGCTCCTTGCAAAGGGCCCAGGATCAGCGCTTGATTCTACCCAGAGATTCGCGCAGTGGATCACCTCGTTCATGGCCTATGGGGGGCTGCTCGTAACGGTCTACGCTCTCACTTTTGATCCCGGACGAAAGTTCGGCCGCGCACTGGCTTTGATGGCGGCGCTCGCCGCGACTTCCGTTCCGGTACTCCGTGGCTACGGCAATCTCGCCAAAAACGATCTCGGCGCCTCGTTTTGGCTGATTGCGGCGCTCCTGCCGCTCTTTCAAGACCCGAAGATCTCGCCCATGCGCAGTTTTCTTTCGACGGGACTGCTCATGGGCGCGGGACTGATGGCTAAAATCCCCTATGTCATCTTCGTCGCCGGCCAGGGTGCCGCCTGGATCATCCGGTACCTACGGCGTGGATTCCGGGGCATGGCCAGGCCTGCCGCCTTCATTCTCCTGGGGATGCTTTGCGGGGTTTCCTGGATCGCTCTGCGAAATATCTACTACACGGGAAACCCGTTCTTCCCGTTCCTGCAGAATGTTTTCGGAACCACTGTTCCGATCTCCTACATTCATCAGCAGAGCCTCTCTGGAATCGATGCCGCCCAAGTGCACTTGAACGCCCGAAGCCTCCGGCTGTACTTCGGGGAATTACTCTCATCATGGTGGCCTCTGCCTCTCTCACTGCTCGGGTTTGCGCTCCCGTTGCGCCTATTCTCAAAAACACAGCCGCTTTTGTTTTTCACTCTGGGCGGCTGGATTTCCGCGGTGCTTTTCACCTTCAAATTCCGTCAGGTAACGGAGATCCGGTATCAAGGACCGACTCTCATTTTGCTCGCGGCCTCCGGCATCGTGGCACTCTCCGGTCTGATATTGAAGTCGCGCAAGCCTCTTCTGGTTTCAGCCATGCACTGGGTAGCCGGCATAGCCCTCGTTCTCACCTCTGATCTTCCGCTCTTCACGTTTCTGCAGCTCAACCCGCAAAGGTTCCCGCCCACGCCGCTCGCGACTCTCGGCTTGACGGGCGGCAAGGCAAAGCAGTGGATCAGGACCCACTCGAACCGCGAAAATCGCACGATCGCCTTGGGCGATAACGAGATTTATTACGGTGCTTATCTCGGGCTTGTCGAGTACAGCTACGACGCCGCGCTTGTCGAAAAACTCGGTCAGATCGGCCAGATCGATCAGGCACTTTCATATCTCGTTCAAACTCGCCGCCGGTATCTCTACGACTGGCGTCCTTACAACACTTATGCGACCGGGGTGATACCGGAGATTCTCAAGTTTTCGGAACGCTGCAAGGGTTGCACGCCGTACGAGGATGCCGAGTCCCGGGTTATTGATCTCGAGTGCCTGAAAAGCCGCCTTGAACACGCGTCGGAACATTCCGAATGTCGTAGTTGAGAAACGAAAGCACGAGCTGGAACCCCAACAAGACCGGCAGAGTCGCTACCATCACTGTTCCGGTGGGCGCGAGCGCGCCCAGCACTGAATAATAGTGCCAGTAGTACGCGCCATAGCCGAGCCCGAAGACGAACAATCCCGTCCCGAAAACCAGCTCCAAAGAAGCAATCGAGAAATCCCTGAGAAAATAGGAATAGAAGATCCTCTTGAAAAAGCAGCGGACATGTTTCAGGGCGAAGTCGAAGAGAATGCGGCTGATCCGCAGATTCGAAATCTCGTCACCATAGACCGCTTCCATCGGTACATCGACAACGACCGCACGCGCGATATTCAGCCGGAAGAGCAGATCGGTCTCAAAAAAATAACGATCATCGATCTTGTCGAGGGGCAAGCGCGCGAGCACCGCCGGCCGAATGGCAACGAAGCCGTTCGTCGGGTCCATGATATTCCAGTACCCCGTCGAAAGCTTGCTGAGAAAACTGAGGACACTGTTACCGATCAAACGGATCATCGGCATTCGCTCAAGGAACCGGATTTCGAAAAAACGATTGCCTTTCGCGTAATCCGCCGTCCCATTCAACACGGGTGCGATCAGGTCGGGGATCAATCCCGGGTCCATTTGCCCGTCACCGTCGCACTTGACGATGATGTCCGCGCCCTCCGCGAGCGCCTTCCGGAACCCGGCTTTTGTCGCCCCACCGACACCTCTGTTCTTATCGATAAACAGGACTTCGACTCGAGGGTCACCCAAGCTTTGCGCGGCCCTACCGCTTCCTTCGGGGCACGCGTCGTCCACGACATAGACCCTCGAAACCGCGGTCCAGGGCACTTTCGAAAGGACCTCCACGATTTTTTGAGAGACATGAAACGCGGGAATAACGACAGCGACCTTGGGTCTCATAGCCGGAAGATACGCATCCTCGCGGCCGGCCGCAAGGGAGATATGGCGATTGCCACTCCCTGGCTTCCGGGCTAAATATTGACCGTGATCACTCTCGCGATTCCGTTTTACAGCAACCGTCCTATGCTCGAAGCCTGCCTTCGCAGCGTACTCCGGCAGACCCGCACGGATTGGAAGCTTCTTTTGATAGATGATTCTGGAAAATTGGAGGGGGCGATTGGCAGGGCCAGCGAGACTGACCCGCGCAGCGAGGGACTGGCCGACTGGATCCGATCCCGCTTTCCCGATCTCGATAACCGGATCAAGTACATCGCTCATCGCGAGAACCTCGGAATGGCCGCCACGTGGAATGACTGCCTTGAACTCGCCGAAACCGACTGGGTTACCATCCTCCATTCGGATGACGAGCTTCTTCCCAATTACGTCGACGCCATGGCGCGGGGGATCGGCCGATTCCCAGAAGCCGCCGCCCTGTTCTGTCAGACCAGGATCATTGATGAGGACGGAAATGAAACCTTCTCTTTCGCGGACTGGTATAAAGGACTCATCCGCCCCGGAAAGCTTTTGCTGGCAAGCGAGTCCGGGCTTTCGCGTTTATTGAAAGGCAACTTCATCATGTGCCCGACGCTTTGCTACAACAAAAGGATCATCGGGCAGGAACGCTTTGACACGAAATGGCGGATGGTTCTTGATCTTGATTTCACGACCCGACTTCTCCTCTCCGAAAAATGGCTGGCCGGCTTGAGTGACGTCGCGTACGCGTATCGCCGCCACCTGGCGAGCGCAACCAGCCGGTACAACGAAAACCTGCTTCGGTTCGATGAAGAAATCGCGTTTTACGACCACATCGCCGAGACCGCGGGAGCGCGGGGCTGGAAGGCCGCGCAAGTGACCGCCCGAAAAAAGCGAATCATCCGATTGCACCTTCTTTATCAGATCGCGCGGGACCTCAGCCGCTTTCAGGCAAAGGCGGCGGGGCGGAAATGGCTGACGTTCAGGCGACTCTAGCACATAGGTCGGACGAGACACGGTCCACGGGTGAATCTGATTGACGCTCATTGTCACTCGCCCTTAAAATATACCAATAGTCATTTTTTCACTGGTACAAAACTGCGCGGGGAGCGGAGTAAGATGAAATACGTTTTTGCAATTTTCGTTTTTGGTATGACGTTCTCAGCTTTGGCGGATGTCAGGATCGACCCGAGATCAGCCAGGATCAAACAGGAAGCAATTAAGGGAGGATTCCTTTTCCCTGTACTTTATGAGGTCAGCCTCGAGGCAAATGGCGCAAGATTTCCCCTTCATAAAGGCGAAAAAATCCGATCGGACGAGATCGTTGCAAATTTCACGAGAACGATCGAGGAAGGAAAAAACGCTCGCGTATACTTGGTTTTCAGGCCCGAAATACTGAAAAACTCATTGATCGACGAAGCCAGTTACCAGGGCGGTAAGCGCGTGCTCGGACTCACCGCTGACCCGCTTTCGGAGGGACGCGGTTCAGCCGTCCAGAAGTCCTTGGACACCATGAAGGCAGTCGAGAAACTCAAGAACGAAATCGCCGAACAAAAAGCACGGCTGAACCAGCGGAAGGCAACCACCAAGAAAAGCAAGAAGGCAACCCCGACGGGCGTTTCCAAAGAAGCGACCTCGGGCGTAAGGGCCGCTGCGGCCGGAGAATAGTCCTAAGAACCCGAAACCAAACGTTCGAGCCAGCTCGCGATGGGGCCGACCGGACTCTTCGCCGGACGCGCGACAGCGCCGGCCGCCGCCGCGTGTTTCGTCCAATCGGCACGGTGTTGAGCCTTCTGCTTCTCCCAATGCTCCCAATGAGCCTGGAGCTTTTCCAATTCGGCGCGATCAAACCAGATCCCGTGCCCTTCGGGACAGGTGTCCACGATAATCCCCGAACTGTAATTATAGTTCATCAGACGCATCGGATGTTCGCATCGCGGACACCTCGGGAGTCGCACCGAACTTGGCCCCGCTTGGGACTCTGCCTCGGGTATTCCGGGAGCGGCTTTCGAAATAGCCTCCGAAATGAGTTCCTTCGAAAATTTCTTCTCGCGGCTGTTCAGGATCGTTCCCAGCTCGTCCTGATCAAGCCACAAACCGTTACAGCGCGGACAACGATCCGCGGTCACGGCTTCATAAGTTTCGGAATCCAGCTTCTGATGTTCGCAACGAGGGCAGTCCATAAGCCAAGGGTACCACAGGCAGGAAGCCTTTGACTACCGGACCCGCGCATCACTTGTTCAACAGCAGCGCCTCTGAAAGAACCCTTCCCTCGGATAAACTCGGAGGGAGTACGCTGCTCACGAACGAAAGCGTCGGCGCGATGTCGATCACTTCGGCGCGATTGGCGTAAATCCCGGGACGAAATAGCGCCCCAGCCAAAATAATCGGAACCGTCCGGTCGTAAGTATAACCGGTCAGTGA
>Ga0208375_1001510_pt1 | contig 25851 bp, 28 predicted proteins | sample RifOxyD1_FD_184038 | JGI IMG/M metagenome (GOLD analysis project Ga0208375, IMG submission 184038) | Soil microbial communities from Rifle, Colorado - Rifle Oxygen_injection D1 (SPAdes) | ecosystem: Environmental > Terrestrial > Deep subsurface > Rock core/Sediment | place: Rifle, Colorado...
CAGAAAATTTCTTGCAAGTTCAGGTTGAATGTACTACTTCACTTGAGTACTAAGTGGACCTTTTCGCCGGTCCGTCTTCTTTTGGGGGGAACTGAAAGAAGGGGTCGGGGAGGCTGGAATGGCCTGGAACCTTATTTGGAGTGGCAAGACCATGGAACAAGTGAACGCCGATTCTCTCGGCAACAACGTATTACTGGTAATTCTGGTGTGCGTTGGTCTTTTTTGCGCAGCAGCAGTCCTGTTTGCCTTTAACTAAGCATAAACTTCAAGGGGCATCTTAGCCCGAATCAATCCTGGAGGATTACACATGTGGGAAACCCTTCCGAAGAGTCTTTCGACCTTCTCGGACGACATGGACAAGCTGTTTTGGGACATCACGTACCTGATGACCTTTAGCTTCATTGTCTCTGCTTCAATCATGATTTATCTCTTTGTCGCCTTCCGCAAGAAAGAAGGTGTGAAGGGTCAATACATTGCGGGTGAAGGCGGCAAGCAAATGCTGCTGATCTACATCCCCTTGGCGATCTTCGTTTGTTTCGACATGTACATCGACGTGTCCACCGCTGCAGTCTGGAAGAAGGCCAAGGTGAGCCTGCCTCCGGCCGATGTTACCGTCCGGGCGATTGCCCAACAGTGGGCTTGGACCTTCGTACAAGAAGGGAACATCCAAACGGTCAACGAGCTGCATATTCCTGCTGGCAAGACCGTCCATGTCGAAATGGAGTCTTCGGACACCCTGCACAGCTTGTCGATCCCGGTCTTCCGGTTCAAACAAGACGTGATCCCCGGTCGGATCATTACCGGTTGGTTCAAGACCCAGGACTTTTCCGTGGTCAAGGATGCCAAGAACTCCATGGTTGCCCGGTATGAAGCAGGTGCCGCTCAAGGCAAGGTCTCCGTGGCTCCCCACGAAGACACCGAAGGCAGTGCAGTGTTTGACATTCAGTGCGCCGAGATGTGTGGCGTAGGCCATGGCATCATGTCTGCGACTGTGGTGATTCATTCCCAAGAAGACTATGACGCTTGGGTGAAGACCGAGAAAGAGACCTTGCACGAGATGCAAGAAGATGCCGGTGCCGCTCCCGAAGCTGCTCCTGCCGAGGCTGCTCCCGTTGAGGAAGCACCTGCAGCAGAACACCACGGCTAAGGCAACCCAAACACAGCTAACCGTTACATCAGGAGTTAGAAACGATGGCTCATCATGAAATGTCCTTTTCGGAAAAGTTTCTTTTCCCGACGGACCATAAATACATTGGACTGCAGTACCTGTGGTCCGGCTTGTTCATGGCGGCGGTCGGTGGCTTTATGGCCTACGTCTTCCGCATGCAGTTGGCATTTCCCGGGGAATCGGTTCCCTTGTGGGGCGTAGTTACTCCCCAAAACTACAACGCATTGATCACCAACCACGGCACCATCATGATTTTCTGGGTGGCCATGCCGTTGTTGATTGCTGCATTCGGGAACATTTTGATCCCCTTGATGATCGGTTGTGACGACATGGTGTTCCCCCGGTTGAACCGGTTGAGCTACCAGATTTTCTTCGTTTCGATGGTCGTCTTGTTCCTGTCCTACTTGGTCCCTGGCGGTGGTTTCGGCGGTTCTTGGACCACCTACCCCCCTCTTTCTGCACGGGCAGAGTACAGCTTGACCCCCTTTGGTTCGTCCTTGTGGCTCTTGGCTGTGGCTTTGGAAATCGTGGCTTTCTTGGTCGGCGGGATTAACTTCCTGACCACCACCATGAACGCTCGCGCCCCCGGCATGAAGATGATGGACATTCCGGTGACCGTCTGGATGATCTGCCTCGCCGTAATCCTCTTTATGTTCTCCGTTGGCCCTCTGGTTGCCGGTGCGATCATGTTGCTCCTGGACCAGCAGTTGGGGACCAGCTTCTTTGTTCCCTCCGGTGGTGGGGACCCGGTCTTGTTCCAACACTTGTTCTGGTTCTTCGGTCACCCCGAGGTGTACGTCCTCTTGCTGCCGACCTTCGGGTTCGTTGGCGATGTGGTCACCACCTTTGCCCGCAAGAAGCTGTTTGCCTACAAAACCGTAATCTATACCTCCTTTATGGTAGGGATCTTGTCGATGATCGTGTGGGCACACCACCAGTTCATCGCCGGTATTGACCCCCGGATGGCCAACATCTTCTCGATTACCACCATCATCATCTCCATCCCTTTGGCGATCATTTACATGGCTTACATCTGGACCCTCTACGGTGCATCGATCACCTACGAGTTGCCGATGATGTGGGCTGCCGCCTTCTTGTTGGAGTTCCTGGTCGGTGGTTTGACCGGTCTGTTCTTGGGTTCTTCTGCCATGGACATTTACTTCCATGACAACACCTTCGTAGTGGCTCACTTCCACTACACCTTGATGCCGATTGTGTTCTTCGGTGGCTTTACCGCCATTACCCACTGGTATCCGAAGATTTTCGGACGCAAGTTCTTAAACGGCGTTGGCAAATTGCACTTCTGGGGGACCGTTATTCCCTTCAACCTGGTCTTCATTCCCTTGTTCTTGCTTGGGATTGCTGGTCAGCACCGGAAGATTTATGACTACACCCACTTCCCTGACTTGATGAACGCCGGTTACCAAGACCTGAGGATCTTCGCAACTGTTTCGCTGATCGTCATGTTGGTCTTCCAAGTCCTGTTCTTGTACGGCATGGTGATGTCGGCCAAGACCGGCGAAGTGGCAGGGAACAACCCCTGGAACTCGACCACCCTCGAATGGACCTGTCCCTCTCCTCCGCCTCACGGCAACTTTGGGGCAACCATGCCGACCGTGTATCGTGGTCCTTATGAATACAACGTCCCTGGGAGCAGTGCGGACTTCATTCCGCAGAATCTTCCCTCTAAGGCGTAACCCGTTGAGTTAACTGTAAACAAAAGGAGAATATCCAATGTCAATGGCGAAACCAATCGCAACGGACCGCAGCGCCACCGGGATCCCCACAGGCCGGTTGGCCATGTGGCTGCTGCTCTCAAGCGAGATTGTTATTTTTGGCGGGCTTTTGGTCTGCTACCTGTTGTACCGGTTCCACAATGGTGAATGGGGTCATGAGGCCTCTCACACCAACGTTTATGCCGGTGGTTTGAACACCTTTGTGCTTCTGACCTCTTCTTTGTTCATTGTTTTGGCTCACCACGCAGCCGAAAAGAAGCACGACACCGATGCCGCCTTCAAATGGATGTGGGCAACGGTGGCTTGCGGCTTGATCTTCTTGGGTGTCAAAGCCTACGAATACACCCATGAGATCATGCATGGGTTTACCATCACCGCAAACGTATTCTGGTCTTTCTACTACACTGCGACCGCCATTCACGCCGGTCACGTGATTGCAGGGATGACCGCCATTGCGATTTGCTCTTTTGATGTCAAACAAGGCAAACACCTCAACCGGGTGGAATTGACCGGGATCTACTGGCACTTCGTGGACTTGGTCTGGATTTTCCTGTTCCCCCTGTTGTACATCGCCAAGTAACCAAAGAGACTTCAAAGGAGTAAGAAGATGGGACACGACGCAGCGGCACACGGTAACGGCTACTACATTAAGATCTGGGCGACCTTGATGGTCCTCCTGGTGATCAGTTTGGTAGGCCCGACCTTAGGCATTTTGGTGGTTACCTTGATTACCGCCTTCGGTGTGGCGGTGGTCAAAGCCACCATGGTAATGGCTTATTTCATGCACTTGAACGTCGAGAAGAAGTACATCTGGGGGCTGTTGCTCAGCGCCTTGGTGTTCATTCTCGGTCTGTTCTTCGGGATCGCCCCGGACATCATGGCCAACCGCGGTCACAACTGGGTGAAGTGCAACGGTTATGATGCCAAGAACTTGGCCCGCTTTGCCCACATGGGCTTGGCTGCCGAGGAGATCGGGCTGAACAAAGACGGCAAGATCTGTACTCCCCAGCGGTTTTAAGGGATGACCAGTATGGTTAACCCTGGTGTAGGAGCTCGGAAGCCGGCAATCCCCAACGGGGTGATGGCCATGAGCTTCTTTATTGCCGCTGAGTTGATGCTGTTTGCCAGCTTTATCAGCGCATACATGATTCTGCGGGCCGGTGTTCCGGTCTGGCCGCCTTGGGGTCAACCCAGGTTGCCGGTTTGGACCACCGGGATCAACACCTTGGTGCTGCTGTGCAGCGGGGTATTGTTGGGGATGGCGAAGTCGGCCTTTAAAGCCGAGAATCTGGGCCGGGCCCGTTCGCTGTTCCTGGCCTCGATGGCGACCGGGACCTTTTTTGTAGTCTTCCAAGGCTACGAATGGGTGCAACTGATCGGCTTCGGGTTGACCCTGACCTCCAGCACCTACGGGGGGATTTTTTATGTCACCATTGGGATGCATGCGTTCCATGCGGTGACGGCCCTGGTGGTGTTGTTCTGGCTTTATCCCAGGCTGGGAAAGACCGAAACCAAGAAGGTCCAGGTGGAGTTCACCTGTGCCCAAATGTTTTGGTACTTCGTAGTGCTGCTTTGGCCGGTGTTGTACCTCGCAGTGTACCTTTACTAGCCAACTCTTTCTGCCTTGGGTGAAGCCTGGGGCGGTTGGATTGGCTCTCCTCCTTGGGTCCCCCGGACCCCGCCCCTGGGCGAGAGCCGGTGGACCGTTGGAGCACAGCTTAAAAAGGGAGCCCCCAAGGCTCCTTTTTTTTGTCCGCAGATTTGCTCCCACTGCCGCCCCGATCCCCCTCCTTCGCTATCCCTTACCCCCTGGCGCTCGCTGCTCCCCATCAACGGAAGGCTGTGAAGGTTCCTGAAGAGAAGGCCCCAAAAAGCTAAAACCAAAGCTGGAGCACAAACAGGCCCGGCCCAGCAAAGGAAATCAAAGAAAAAGAAAATAATATCAATAAAAAAGGAATTTTAGGCAGTGAAAAAACAGGCCGTCCTTGGGAGGCAAAAGAGAGCATCCAATCCTTTCCAGGCCCAACCCTTCGACGGCTCGATTTTCGCCCCCCTTTCCTCTGCGGTTCCAGTCTTTAGGGAAGGGAAAGTGCACTCTTACCAATGGGTTTTTGCCCGTCTCTGGGTCCATCGGAACCGCTCCGACACTACTAAAAGTGGGAAGAATTGTGTCTTGGCAGAACAGGGAAACCCTGGTAGGCTGCACAAAAACCTTAGGGAGTAACCTATGAAAAAATTTGCTGCTGGTTTGTTGGCTTTGGCCGCCCCGATGCAGGTCTTTGCTTGTTCCGTCTGTTTCAGCGGTCGGGAGGACTTTTTGCAGGCCTTTTACGTCACCACCGGATTGCTCATCATTCTGCCGCCCTCGATCTTGGGCACGGTGATCTATTATTTCCGCAAGAAAAGCCGGGAAGCCCAATTTGAGCAGGAAGCCTAAACAGGCTGCCTAGCCTTTGCTCCCAAAGGGGTGGCTCGGTTTTTCGCTGCCCCTATCTCCCTGTTTTCCTTTGTCGCCCTCTGCTGGGCTGGGCCTGGTTGTGCTCCAGTCTTGGTTTTGACTTTTTACGGTACCCCCTCCAGCTCCCTATGCTTCCCTCCCCCGGTTGGCCGGGACCGGCGTTTTTGCGCACAACAATGGCCCTCTGGAGCTGTAGTTGACCGATCTGGCTTTGGGTTTGGTAAAAAAAATCCCAACCTTTAGGATTTTTCTTTGAAACCCAAAGTTCTTCCCCTATACTTAGGGCGACCACCTTCGTTTAATGGAGAGCGATGTTTGGACTCTTGGGGTTGCTGCTGGGTCGTCCTGCACGGGTTCCGGCCCGGAACCGGGTGCTGGGGATAGGCAAGTAGGGGGCGCTGTTTGGGTGTGCCTCCATCCTTTTACGGGCAAAGAATAGAGATCAACCCTGAAATGACAGGACGGCTGCCCCGCTCCCCCCGGTTTTGTTTGGGAGGCGGGTGGGGGCTCTCGCTCCCAAGTACCCCTGGGCCTCTGGTCCCAGGGGTACTACTCCTCCGAGGGCGGTGTCCGGGACCTAAAAGTCCAGGACCACACCCATGGAGATGCCTTGTTGGGTCAGCTCTTCAGGGTTGTCCAAGTCTGTGGACTTCTGGCTGAACAGCATACTTGCCACCTGCAGCTTCCCAAAACTTTTTGCGTAACCAAACTCGTTGCGGCTCAATTGCGTTGGATTGGCGCTATCGTCACGGGTGCTTTGTTGGGAGGCGGAGAGGGCTAGGCCCTGGTCTTTGCCCAGCGGAAGGTCAAGGTTTACGTTGCTGGTGGTTTCCAGTTGGTCGGTGGTTTTGGAATCAATGTGGGTACGGATCTGTTGGTTCTGGAGGGCTACCGAAGCCCAGTCGGCCTTGAATTGCAGCCCCAGACCGGTCATTTGTTCGTAATAGTTGCCTTCCGCCAGGGCTTGGGCGCTCGGAGACTTGGCGAGGTCGATCCGGTGGTCGATGCGCACCCAGTCGGCACCCAAGGACAGCCAGTCAAAATCGCCCCGGTAGTATCCCCCGTAGGTGCTCTGGTCAACTGCGTCTGCAGCGTCCCCGCTGGGGTCCTCCACTTGGTGCTTGGCGACCTTGGCTCCATAGATCAGGGAAACCCCGATATTCTCCCATTCGATGCCTACATACGAGTCTTGGATGGCCAACAGACCAAAAAAGTTGATTTCCCCTTTGAGCGGCATGTACTCAAAGCCTAGGGAGATGTCGCTGGGGTCAAAGATCCCGATCTTGTAAATTGTTCCTTCCTTGGCCAGGGAGGCGTAGAGTTGGTAGAGCCCCAAGAACCCATCGTAACCTTCAAAGGCCACAACCCCTTTGGTTTCGTACTCTCCCACCTTTTGGGTGGCTTCAAATCCGGCCAAGCCGTAGCTTTCCACCTTCCGTTCGTTGACCGACTGTTTGCTGCTCGCCGTGAGGTTGGAAGTGGTGCTGGTGGTGTGGGTCGCCGCCAGGGAGTACCACATGGTTGGGGTCAAGGTGGTTTCCTCCGAAGCCAAGGCGGCGGTCCAAGGGGCCGTCAGCAAGGCTAGGGACAAAACGAAGCGACACATCAACTTGGAGGTCATGCGGGGCTCCAGAAGGTTTTGAGGGTTAAGGAAAGTCCGATTCAAGACCGTTTGGCCCCCAAGCTACCATTGTAAACACCAAATGCCAATCCGTAGTTTTTGTTGGCCAGGGGGCCAGAAAAATTCCCTTTGATTGACGGTGCCGGTTGGATTTGGGAGGCTGGGGAAAGTGTAGGAAATTGGAAAAACTTTGTTTTCGTAAAAAGTGGGATGAACAGGCAAGGATGGTTGTTCTTGGGGCTTTGGTTGTTGTTGCCGTCCTTGGTGTGGGCAAAGGCTAAGCCGGAGCCACCCAAGCCGATCGACCAGCTCTACCGGCTGCTGGAACACGACAGTTTTCGGTCGGACAAGTGCAAAAATCGTTATCCCGGAGTGGTTTGCGCCATTGTAACCGACAAAATAGAATTGTTTGCCGAAGCGGACGGACCTGACGGTTTTCTGCTGTACGTCAATGAGCGGGAGGTGGAAACCGCACCGGTTTCCAGGCTGATTGTGCAGATCAAGTTCGCCTCCAGTGGAGGCATGACCTTGACCGATGTGACCGACTACTACAACCGTTACCCGGACATCAGGAGGGGCAAGGGATCTCCGGTAGTGGTGCGCCGGTGGTTGCAGGACATACAAAAGGTCCTGGACCCGAATTTTCGGTTTGCACCTTTGGAGCAGTAAGAGGAAGGCGACCGACTCCCTTCGAGCGGTGGCCCAAAACAAAAGTCCGGGAGGGGGCTGATGTTGCAGATTTCGTTTCCCTTGGTTGGGGACAGGCGTTTCAGCTGGAAGGTGGAGGGGCTCCTGGTGGGCTTGGTTTGTCTGGGCGCATTGGTGCTGGGCTTATTTTTTCGCCATTTGGAGCAGGAGCGGAAGCTCTTGGCCGAGGCCCATTTTAAGGACCGTGCCAGGCTGGTTCTCTCGGCCCTCGAAGGAGAACTGTTCCATTTGGTTTTGTTGAACCAAGGGGCCAAAGCTTTTTTGGAAGCGGAAACCCCGGTGACCCAGAGCCGTTGGAACAGTTTTTTTCTGACCCAGGACCTCACCAACAGTTACCCCGCCTTGTCGGCCTTTTTCTGGGTCCAACCCAACGTTAAAACCGGGAAAATCCAGGCCTCCTACAGCTTTCCCCTGGGCTGGGACCTGTCCAAAGGGCTTTTGGAGGCTCCAGAGAACCAACGGGCCTTGGAGCAGTCCAATGAAAGCCACCAAATGCAACTGGGGCCGATTGGAACAATACCGGGGCTGGGTGAGGGGGCGGTAGGCTTTTTGTGTGTACTGCCTTTGCAGGGAAACGGTTTTCTGGTCAGTCTGGTGGACCTGGATCGGTACGTCCGCACCAGCATGGGCCCCCAGTTCGAGCAGGTCCATGTGGAGATATCCCAAGGCGAGCAAACCTTGTACTCCACTCCGGTGGCCAAGGGGACCGAGTTGAACTTGGCCCAAACCTTTGGGGTACGGATGGGCGGGCAGAACTGGACGGTCCTGCTGGAACCTTCGGTGGGCTTTTTTCTGGAACACCAAGCACTGTTGGGGGAAAACCGAAGTTGGGGCAAGATGGTTTGGCTCCTTTTTTTAGGTTGGCTGAGCGCCCGGTTTCTGTTGTACACCGAAGTGGAGAAGCGCTCCGCTCAGGTGAATCTGGCGGCAACGGTCAAGGAAAAGGACCGGGTGTTGGGCCTGATTGCCCATGACCTCAAAAGCCCCTTCAACTCCCTGCTGACCACCCTCAACCTGTTGGTCCACGAAGACCTGGACAAGGAAACCCAAACCCAAGCGCACCTCTCCTTGTACCACACCGCCAGTTTGGCCTTCAGCCTGTTGTTGAACCTGTTGGATTGGGGACGTAGGCAAGAAGGAGCGTTGCGGTCCAACCCCAAATGGCTGTCGTTGGAAGGGGAGGTGGAGCAGATCGTCCAACTGCTGCAAAGCGGTGCGGACCACAAAAAAGTCCTGCTGGTCCGGGAGATTAAAGGCTCCTGGCTGGTATGGGCGGACTCCAACCTGTTGCAGACGGTTTTGCGCAACCTGATCGGCAATGCGATCAAATTCAGCAACCCTGGCGGCGAGGTGATGATTTCCGCTCGACCCACCGCCGCCGGGCTTTTGTCGATCACCGTTTCCGACTCCGGGGTCGGCATGGACGAGGCGCACTTGGCCGGGCTCAAACGGGGGGAACGGATGGGTTCGAAGCTGGGGACCCACAACGAAGTCGGCAGTGGACTTGGGATCGTTTTGTGCCAAGAGTTTGTGGGCTTGTGTGGCGGAAAATTGGAGATAAAAAGTAAATTGGACCAGGGAAGTAGCTTCACATTCACCTTGAAGGCCGCCGCTTCACCAAGCTGAACAACAAGGGGACTAAAGTCCTTGGCTTTGGACCAGAAAGAAGGTAGAAACCATGAAAGGCGGAAACGACCAGACCGATAGAGTGAAGGCAATATGAAGGACAAACAGGTTTTGGTGGTGGACGACCACCCGATTACCAGAAAGTTTTTGACCAAGGTCCTAGAACAACTTTCGGTAAAAAAAGTACTGGAAGCAGGCAACGGGGTAGAGGCCTTGAAGATCTTAGCCCAGGAAGAAGTCAGCCTGATCCTGCTGGACCTGACCATGCCGGTAATGGGGGGGATTGAGCTTTTGCAGAACCTCAAGGCGGATGCCACCTTGAAATTGATCCCGGTTGTGATGGTGACCGCCGCCGCAGAGCAGCACCGGGTGGACGAAGCGTTGGCTCTGGGGGCCGATGGCTGCCTGATCAAACCGATCGCCAAACAGCCCCTTTCCGAAGTTATTTCTCGGTTTATTCTTTAAGGGCGAGGGCCACAGTTTTCTTGTCCACAGACCTCTCCTTGGGTCTCCAACTCCAAGGTCGCATGTCCGATCCCCCGTTTCTCCAACATTTCCTTGATTTCCATTTTTAAAACCTGCCCTTGGGCCAAGGTCAGCTCCGGTTTGACTTGGAGGTGGCAGGTCAAAATGTGGTAGTTCCCGTCCATGGACCACAGGTGGGTGTCGTGCAGGCCCAGTACCTCAGGGTGCCTGCAAAGTTCGGATTCCAGCTCGGCCAGGTCGATTTCCTTAGGGGTGGACATCAACAGGATGCGGAAGGCGGCACGGAGGTTTTTGGCCACCTCCAACAACAGGTAACAGGAAAAGAGAATCGAAAACACCGGGTCCAGGTAGGGAAGGTCCCAAAACAGCAACACCACCGCCACCAAGAGCAGGATCGCCCAACCGGCAAAGTCCTCCAAAAGGTGCAGGGAGACCATTTTTTGGTTGAGGTTTTGGCTGCCTTTGAGCTTAAAATACCCGATCCCGTTGACCAGGAGCCCCAAAAAACCCAAGGCGATCATGCCCGGAGCGTAGGGGCTGGTCGGTTCTTGGAGGTGCTCGATGGCGGTGCGGATCACCCAAAGTGCACCGGCGGTCAAAATAACGCTGTTTACCAAGGCTCCGAGCAAAGAAAAACGCCGGTAGCCATAGGAATACCGTTGGTCCCGAGGTTGGGCGGCCTTTTTCTCCAGAAATAGGCTCATGGCCAAGGCCAAAGCGTCCCCGGCATCGTGCAGGGCATCGGCCAGGATATAAAGGCTCCCGGTCCAAAGGCCGCCGACCAGCTCGACCAAGGCAAACCCCAGGTTCAGCGCTAAGACGAGGCCGATTTTTTTAGAAACGTCGGCTGGGTGGTCATGGTTGTGAGAGTGGTTGTGCATTTTACCTCAATGTTAGTTATAAAACAGTGACTTCTGTAAAAAGTAAATCTTGGGGCTCAAGATTTTTTTCCCCCTGCCGATGAAGAAACAAGGCAGATTGCATCCATTCCGGGAAAACCTTCTTGGGACCCAAAAGGGGCTCAAGTTTTTTGCCGGTTCTGCCGTAAGAGAAACATCAGGGTCAAAGAACCTCCACAGAGGAACCATATGAAACGAAAGTCCATAGCCTTGCATTTGGTGATGGCTTTTTTGATGCTCTTCCTTTTTACCGATCAGGTCAGTTATTCCCAGACCGACAAAAAGGAGCGCAAGGAGAACCTCTATACCGTTTGGATGAAATTGGCCATTTTAGGCAAGAACCAAGCGGAGATTGAGTCGTACTTCCTGCGAAAGATCGGGTCTGAAGATTTGGAGTTGGTCAAGGGGCGGATCAGGAACACCGTCTTGGACAACCTCAAACGTTCCGGGCTGGAATCGAGGATCATGGCCAGTTACGACCTGGATGACCTCAATGTGGTGATCGACCGGGTTTTGACCGAGATCCGTTATGTCGGCCTAGAACATGACCAGGACTTGAGACAGACCATCAAAGAAGAGTTTGGAATCACCCTAGAGCGCCTTTAGAGGACCTGCCGTCTCCACCGGAAAGGGCGGTCCTTTTTGGGCTTTCCCTTTGGGGCCCCGCTTGGAGGTTGATCAAATTCACGGCAACAGGTACATTTACGGGGTCCATTTTTCATTCACCCCAGTGGCCTGTTTATGAGTTTGATTTCCCTAGTGGTTCCTGTTTTTCGGGAAGAGCGAAACCTGGCGAGGTTTTATGCCAAGGTCCAAGAAGTGGTCCAAGGGCTTCCCGACTACCAATGGGAGTTTTTGTTTGTCAACGACGGCAGTCCCGACAACAGCCTGCTTGAATTGATCAAGCTTTCCGAGCAAGATCCTCGGGTTAAAGTAATTGATTTCTCTCGCAATTTTGGCAAGGAAATTGCGCTCTCCGCTGGGGTCCACCACGCCAAAGGGGACGCAGTCATCACCTTGGATGCCGACCTGCAACACCCTCCAGATTTGATCCCCAGCCTGGTTGCCCAATGGGAACAAGGGGCCGAGATCGTCGCCACCATTCGGATCCAGTCGATCAAACAAGCCTTTTTGCGGAAACTGGGTTCTACGCTCTTTTATTGGCTGATGGCCCGGATCAGCAAGGTGGAGATGGTCAACAAAACCACCGATTACCGGCTGATCGACAAAAAAATCGTCAAGCGGTTCAACTGCATGACCGAGCGAAGCCGGATGTACCGGGGCATGATCGATTGGATGGGGTACAAGAAGGTTTATGTGGAGTTTGTCGCCGACCCGAGGGATGAAGGGGTCGCAGGTTATTCGTACCGCAAGTTGATCGACTTGGCGATCAACTCGATCACCAGTTTTTCCGTTTTTCCGCTGAAATTGGCCGCTTACCTGGGGTTGGTTATCACCGGGGTTTCTACTCCCTTGTTGGCCCTGGCCTTGTTTGATTTTATTTTCAAAATCACGGCCTTGAACGTCACTCCTTCGGCGATCATCGTATTGGCCAACATGTTGCTCAACGGGGTGGTGCTGATGTGCTTGGGGTTTATCGCCCTTTACATCGGCAACATCCACGACGAGGTGACCAACCGCCCCTTGTACCTAGTCAAGAATACCTACAACCTGGAACCCGGCGAGATGGAATCCCTGGGCCGGTAGCGGCCCGTCGGGCTGGAGTGGTTTTGGCCGGGGCGACAAAAACCCCGGCAGTGGGACAACCCTTTTGGATTGGGTCCAATGACCTTTGCACAGATTGGTTTTGGTTTTTTTGTGTTCGCCACCTTTTGGATTCTCCATCTGCTCTGGTGGCGGTTGTGCCGCCCCAAAGGAGAAATCAGGCCATTGGTGTTGGCTTTTTTGGTGGCCCCCGGTTTGTTGTTCCTGGGGATCAACCGGTTTTACCCCTTTTGGGGGACCTTGGATTTGGCCCTGGCCTTTTTTGTCCATCTTGCCTTGGCGGTGGTTTACATCCAAACCTACCCGGCCATTGCCAGTACCATCCCCAGCTTTCGGATCCTGATCGGAGTCCACGCCAGTAAGGGGGGGCTCAGCGTACCGGAGATCGAAGGCCTGTTTGCCCAAGGGGAGTTGATCGGTTCGAGGGTCGAGCTGCTGGGAGAGGACGGGTTGGTTCGGTCCGGTGAAAAGGGTCTGGAGTTGAGCAGTTTTGGCCGGTTGTTGGCGGTGGTCTTTTTGACCTACCGCCGGTTCTTGGGCCTCCAACGGGGCCAGGGCTGATGGAGATCAAATTGACCCTGTTGGCCCTGCCGTTGCTGTACCTCTTGGGTTTGTTGCTGACCCACGCTCTGGCGGTCCGGGCTTGGCCCAAGGTTTCCGGGCAAAAGTTGGTTTTGCTGGTGATCCTGTCGGGCAATTTCCCTTCCCTGGGGTTGGGAATCTTTCTGCTTTGGCCGCTGCGCCTCGAAGGGTGGCTGCCGGTGTTGGCCTACTTGGTTGTGGTTTACAACGGATTGGGTTATGGCTACTTCCATTTTTTTAACCTCTCTGAAACGGCCCGCAGGATTCGATTGCTGATCGAGGTTTACCAAGGGGTAGGGGCGGGGACAGAGAAGTACCAACCTGAATCGATGGTCAAAAACCGGATCGACCGTTTGGTTGCCATGGGACAGTTGGAAGAAGGGCAGGGGAAATATCGGGTCAAAGGTAGGTTGTTGTTGAATGCCGCCTTGGTGCTGGAGCTTTACAAAAAGCTGTTGGGCTTTTGAGGGGCAACCAAATGTAGGGGCGTGAATTTTTTGCGGACCGTTGTAGAGTAAAAATTTTCAGACTAACACCATCCAGGGAGCCACCATTGGGGATCACCATCATCATGCCCGCCCTCAACGAGGAGCGAAACATCGAAAAAGCCGTATCCAACTCCCTGAGGGCACTCGCCGACTACGGGATTGACGGCGAAGTCCTAGTGATCAACGATGGCAGTCGGGATGCCACCCAGGCCAAGGTCGAAGCGATCCGGGCCACCGGAGCGCCGGTGTCCCTGCTCAACCACGAAAAGCCCTGGGGCTTCGGTGCCAGCTTCTGGGACGGCGTGGACCATGCCCAAAAGGACGTGGTGGTGGTGATGCCCGGAGACAACGAAAACGACCCTTGGGAGATCCTGCGGTACGCCGCACTCTTGGACCATGTGGACATCGTGATCCCTTTCGTGTTCAACAAAAAGGTCCGTTCCCTGTTCCGCCGGGTGCTTTCGGTGGTGTACCGGACCGTGATCAACCTGACCTTCAAGACCAACCTCAACTACACCAACGGCACTATCTTGTACCGCCGTTCGATCTTGACCGACCTCCCTTACCGGAGCGGCAGCTTCTTTTTCCAAACCGACATCCTGATCCGACTGCTCAACTCCGGTTACTTGTTTGCCGAAGTGCCCTATCGGTTGGACCAGCGCAAGGACGGGGTGAGCAAGGCGGTGTCGTTCCCCAGTTTTGTGAAGGTGGTCAAGGGCTACCTCAAGTTGATCAAAGACCAGTATGGCCACCAGGAAGAGGTTAAACCCTTACGCGCCGAAACTATGACCGCCAGCCGCCACACCCGGACCAACGAAAAATTTGAAACCTGAATCCCTCTGTCCCCAGACGGGGCAGACGGCGGCAGAGCCGGTTTCCCCTTCCTCGCTCGGCCCCTTGGGCTTGGGACTGAACCTTCAAAAAGCCGGTTAGGTTGGTAACCAAAGCGATCCTTTCCCTGATTTTAAGGCGCAAACTCCAGCTTGGGGCCGGGGTGGTGATGATGGTGGCCTTTGCCTTGTTCAGCGTAGCTCCGGCGATGTACATGAAGGACATCGTGGACGCTCTGGGCTCGGGCAAGGTCCCGACCTTGTGGCAATTTTTTGGGGTCGGCCTGGGGATCGTGCTGATTTTTGCGTTCAAGGGCTTGTCTTTTTTCGGCCAGAATTTTTTGATGACCAGTTTGGGGCTCAAGTTGATCCGGGACTTGAGGGACCAGCTGTTTGCAAAGATCATCAAACTGCCCCTTTCCTTTTACAACAAAAACACCACCGGCGACTTGATCAGCCGCTTCACCACCGACCTCAACTGTCTGAACGAAGCGATCAACGTAGCCATTGCCGGGCCTTTGCGGGACCTGCCCCAGATCCTGCTGCTGTTGTGGCTGATGTTCCACCGGAGCTGGCAGCTTTCGATCCTGACCTTGGGGTTGATCCCCTTCGCCTACGTCCTGATCCGCAAGTTTGGACGGAAAAACAACGAACTGACCACCAAAAGGCTACAAAAGTTCAGCGACCTGACCCGGCTTTTGTCCGAAGCCATTGCCGGGATTCGGGTGGTCAAGGCCTTTACCATGGAACGGTACGAGATGGACCGGTTCAACAAGGAAAACGACCGGCTGCACCATTATTTCATGCGCTCGATCCGTATCGATTCTTATTCCTACCCGATCCTCGAGTTGATGGGCGGCTGTTTTGGTGCTGCCATCCTGACCTACGGCGGCTATTTGATCATCCACAAGGAGATCACCGGTGGCGATTTTGCCAGCTTTTTGATTACCTTTTTTATGCTCTACGAGCCGATCAAAAAGTTTAACGGCTTTATCCTCAAGCTCCAAGAGGGGCACAGTTCCGCAACCCGGATCTTTGAAGTGCTCGAAGAGCCGGAACCGATCAAGGACGGGCCGGATGCGGTGGAATTGGCACCGTTGCAAAAGGAAATCACCATCCAGATCGAAGCCTTTGGTTACGGGGACAAGATCGTCCTCAAGGACATCAACCTGACCTTGCCCAAGGGCAGCATCACCGCTCTGGTTGGTGCCTCCGGTTCGGGGAAGTCCACCTTGGCCAACCTGATCCCCCGGTTTTACGACCTCAGGCCTGAGCAAGGCTCGATCCGCATTGACGGGGTCAACTGCCGGGACGTGAAGCTGGCCAGCCTGAGGCGGCAGATTGCGGTGGTGACCCAAGAGATTGTGTTGTTCAACGATTTGGTGAGAAACAACATTTCATACGGCAAGCAGGATTCGGGCATGACCGAGGTGATCGCCGCCAGCAAGGCCGGACATGCCTATGAGTTTATCGACCGCCTGCCCAAACGGTTTGACGAGGAAATCGGGGAAAAGGGCGTGAAGCTTTCGGGCGGGCAACGGCAGCGGCTTTCGATCAGCCGGGCCTTGATCAAGGATGCCACCATCCTGATCCTGGACGAGGCGACCAGCGCCTTGGACACCGAATCGGAGATGGAGGTCCAAGAAGCGATTGAAAACCTGATGAAGGACCGGACCAGTCTGGTGATTGCCCACCGGCTTTCAACGATCCAACATGCAACGGTGATCCATGTGCTCCGGGAAGGGCAGGTGGTAGAGTCGGGCAGCCACGGCGAGTTGCTGGCCAAAGACGGGGAGTACAAACGCTTGTACGACCTGCAGTTTGCCGAAAAGAAGACGGAGGGCGCTTGAGCTGGCCCTTGTTGCTGTCCCTGCTGGGGGCGCTGCTGTTGGCGGGGCTCTGGCGGGAGCTTTCCACCAAGGCCTGCCTGAACCCCAGCCCCAAGGGCTACCAGCCGCCCCCGGCGCTCCCCGAGGCGGCGGAACTGAGGGTTTTGATTGTCGGCGACCAGGGCTCGGGGGATGAAAAGCAGGCCCAAGTGGCCAGGGCGATGGAAGTGGTGGCGGCGGCACAGGGCTGCGATTTGGTGCTGCTCTTGGGGGACAACTTTATCCAACAGGGGATCAAGGACCTGGAAGACCCCCAAATCAACAGCAAATTCGAGCTGATGTACCGGCTGGACCGGCCCTTTTACGCTGTTTTGGGCAACCATGATTTTAAGGGCAACTGGCGGGCCCAGATCGACCTGACTCAGGCCCTCGCCCGATGGCGGATGCCTGGTTCCACCTACTTTTTTGAAGCAGGGCCGGTGGCCTTTTATGGGCTCAACACCACCTGTTCCTTGTGTTCCATTTTTTCCCTGTTCAAAAAGACCCAAAAACCTTGGCGGATCGCCTTTGGCCACCACCCCATGGTGTCCACGGGCAGGCACGGGGGGATGCTTGGCCTGGAACAATGGGTGATCGCCAAAAGCGGAGTACAAGCCTATCTTTCAGGGCACCACCATTTTCTGGAACACATCCGGTTGGAAAATTTGGACCAGATCACCTCCGGTGCCGGTGGGACCAACCTGAACGAAACCAAAGAGCGACACCACCCGGGCAAGGAATTTTATTTGTTGGACCATGGTTTTGTTTGGGCGAGGTTTACCCAAACCGAAGCGAGCTACCATTTTTACGACAAGGAAGCCCAGGAACGTTACCAGTTCTCCCGTCAATTGGGCTGAGAGTTTTAAGCACTAGGTGAAAACAAGACTCTCTGTTATACTTCGGCCAGGGCACGGAGAAACACAAACCTGGGAGGAAAAATGAAACTGAAACTGTTGTTGGCCCTGTTGTTGGGTTTAAGCTTAGGGTTGCCGCCAGCTGGACTGAGTCAAACCGTATCTTGCCCCGGAATGGCCGGGCCTTGTGGTGGACAGGGACCGGGGGCCAAAGTAGCGGCCGGGCTGGGGGTCAAGTTGGACCACCTGGAAGCCCAGGTTCGTGCTCTGGACCACTTGGAGGTAGGGGTGGCACCTTTGCAAAAAGGGGAACGGTGGATGGCTTTTTTACTGCGCCGGACGGTCGCTTTGGAACAGCGAGTTTTGGAGTTGGAAAAGGCCAAAGCCCCAGAGGCCCAAACGCCGGTTCCTGTAAGAGGCCCTTTGAAACTGCGACTCGAACAACTGGAGTTGCGGATCAAAGCCCTCACACCCTAGAACAAGCCCCAAAACTTTGAGTTTGGGACGGGCTTTTGGTTCGGCCCAAACTTCCCCCTTGATCGACTTTGGAAAATCTTTGACTATACCGGTTCACGACCCCAACGGGAACCGAAAAAACTTTTGCCACCCTCCCATGAAAGAAGTTTTGGTCATCGGCCACAAAAATCCAGACACCGATTCGGTTTGTTCAGCCTTTGCCTACGCCGCCCTCAAAGAATCCCTGGACCCGACCCACCGATATGTCGCCGCTCGGTGTGGGAGTCTGAACAAACAGACCAGGTACATTTTCGAGAAATTTGGTATCACCCCGCCCAAGTTCGTCAAGGACATCTACCCCAAGGTGGAAGACGTGATGACCCAAGGGGTGGCCAAGGTCAGACCCGAAACCCCCTTGATGCAGGTGATGCAGGCGGCGGAGTCCTTGAAGGTCCGTTCCACCCCGGTGGTGGACAAACAAAACAAGCTGTTGGGGATGATCACCCTGCTGGACCTGACCCATTTCTTTTTGAGCGGGGCAACCGAAGAAAAGCCGACCTACCAGATCAGGCCCGACAACCTGGACCAAGTGCTCCGGGGCAAGCGGATCCAAGCCGGGGAAGCCCAGGAGTTTACCGGCACCTTGATTGCCGGGGCTATGTCGGCCGAGCGGTTTGAAGAACGGCTCCAGGAGATGGAAACCCAGACCTGTGTGCTGGTGGTGGGCAATCGGCCCGACCTGATCGGCATTGCCATTGCCAAACAGATTCCGGTGATGATCCTGACCGGGGCGGATTCCAAGGAACTGGCCGAACACCTGGAAGGCTACAAGGGCTGGGTCTATCTCTCCGAAGACGACACTGCCGACACCCTACGCCGGGTCGCCCTGGCGGTGCCCGCTTCGGCATTGATGAGCGAGGCCCCCAGCTTGAGCCGGACCGACACCTTGGAGCAAGCCCAAGAAAAGATGGACCAAGGAGGCCTCAAAAGTCTGGCGGTGGTTGATGGACAGGGGCGGCTCGAAGGGATTCTGGCCAAAAGCGACTTGGTCAAAAAAGAGCCCAAGTTTTTGATCCTGATGGACCACAACGAGATGTCCCAGGCAGTGGACGGGGCTGAAGGGGCCGAGATCGTCGAGATCGTGGACCACCACCGTTTGGGGACCATCAAAACCAAAAACCCGGTGCACTTTTTTGCCAAGCCGGTGGGCAGTACCTGCACCTTGGTTTACCAACAGTACAAGATCAACGGTCAACCCCTGAACAAGGCCACCGCTTCCCTGCTGTTGTGCGGCGTTTTGACCGATACGGTGATCCTCAAATCTCCGACCGCCACCGTGGACGACAAGCGGGCGATCGACGAGCTTGCCGCCCTGGCTGGATTGGACTACCAATCCTTAGGCATCGAACTCTTCTCGGTCACCGATGCCCTCAAGGCCCGCAGCCCCTTGGAGGTGATCAATACCGACTTTAAGGTCTTCAAGGAATATGGCTTTGAGGTGGGGATCGGGCAGGTCGAGGTAGTGACCATAGAAGACCTGCCGGACGCAGAAGGACCGCTCAAGACGGAATTGGAGAAGATTCGTGTCGAAAAAGGCTTGGGGCTGACCATGCTTTTGGTCACCGATATCATCAACGAGAACAGTGTGCTGCTCTGCACCGAACAGGCGGGGTTTGAAAAGGGGCTCCGGTACAAAAAGCTCGGCCCTGGTAAGTTTGACCTGCCTTCGGTCTTGTCCCGGAAAAAGCAGCTCCTGCCGGAGGTGCTCATGGTGCTCGAAGAGCTGGCCGGATGACCCAGGGCTTGAGCCAGACCAAGCCCAGCAAAAGGTAGGCGGCAAACCCGGGCTTGAGGGGCAGGTCCCAGAAAAAACCCATTCCCAGCGCCCAGCCCAACAGCAGGGCGACCATGCCGTAAACCTCCGGCTTTTTTACCTCTTGGTCCAGCCCAGCGGTGGTCACAAAGCCGGGGACCAACAGACCATAAACCAAAAACAACCCAAACCCCATCAACCCCTGGGGCTCCCCAAGCGCCAAGCCTTGGCCCAAGGCTCCGGTCACCAAACCCAAAGCGGCCAGCAGCCAACCGGTCTTGTACAGCTTTTGGGTCTTGGAACGCCAATCCAGGGCTAGGGCCAGCCTCAAAAAGGGCGGTACAAAGGCCAACATGGCCAAGGGGTACAGTTCCGGTTTCTCACCCAGCCAACCATACAGGTAGAGCCCCAAGGGCAGAATCCCCAGCCCCAAGGTCAGGGCGCTGCTCTCTTGGGGGGACAGACGAAAGGACAGGTAGGGCAGGACAAACAGCCCAAAGGCGGCCAGCCCATGGGCCAAGACGGCATGGGGGGAGTAAAAGGCATACTTCCCGCCGTAAAACCGGTCCAGCACCAACATCCCCCCCAGATTCGCCACCACAAACAAACCCAGGACCGACCAGCCCAGCCCTATCAACCCGCCTTGGGAGCGGCGGGACCAGGCGGTTTTGGCCGCTTGGGCGCAAAAGAGGTAGAGCGCTCCGGGGGCGGCATAATGACCGCCCAGGTAAAAGGCCCAACGGTTTTGCCCCAAAATACCCGCCAAAAAGGCCAGCAAGCCCAAGGCCCACAAAGCGAATATGACGGGGGTCAGTTTGGGCCAAGCCATCCCTTGTTGGTAGGCATAGGCCAAAACCAGGGGCACAAAAAAACCCAAGGTGACCAGATGCACCAAGGTCGGCAGCAGCGATCCGGCTACCAAGGCCTCCAGCGGTCCCGGCCACAAGAGCCCCAGGAGGGGGCTGGACAAAAGAAACAGCCGAGCCAAAAAAACAAACCTTTGGGGCATGGAAACATTCATTTTGGTTCTCCCTTTTTGGTTGAGGTTGCCCCGTTGGCCCCGGAAAATCAAGGGTTAGCGCCGGTGGTACCCCCAGGGGGGCACAGGGTGCAGGGGGCTTGGGGAGCTTTTCCAAAAGAGAGGAATAAAAAAAAACTTGCCATAGGGAAATGGGCGGTTTAGTCTAAGGCATCTTCCCTAGATATTTTACCGGGAGGTCCGGTTGCCGGAGCTTGGGCGACCAGGAAAGAATGCAGCGCCCTTTGGGGCGTGGAAGAGGTTGTCGGTTTTGGGGAGGAAATTCCCCGGCCAAAACCTCGAACAGTTCGGACGGGTTGGGTTTACTGTGCCCCCTCAGCCCCCAAGCTCGACCCGTCCGATTCAATGACCCGGCCCTCGGGTTTGTTCTTGGTGGCCGGGTTTCCAGTTCGGACGGGTTGAGCCTAAAGCCCCCTCAGCCCCCAAAGCTTGGCCCGTCCGATTCCCCTTTGCCCCCCATTGCTTGGAAAGTTTGCCTCCGCCACTGGTACTTGGCCTTAGTTTTGGCCTTTGCTTGCCCAAACGGTGGCGAAGGGTGTAGGCTTGAACAGCGGGATAGCACCGGTCGCCGGGACCCTGCTCCGTGCGGCGACAAGAAGGGCGGCTTTTGGTGGGCTGGGACAGAAAACAGTTGCCACAGTCGGCCAAAGTGTCTAACAAGAAAGATTCGAGTGTTTACCGAAACAACCTTATTTTTAGGCAGCAAGATGGCACTTTGTCAGATCTGTGGGAAAGGGACCCAAGTTGGGTACAACGTCAGCCATGCCCACAACAAAACCAAAAAACGATGGTCACCCAACATACAGACCGTTCGGGTGCAAAAGAGCAACGGTAATAGCCAGAAGCTCACCGTTTGCACCAGCTGCATCCGCAGCAACAAGGTGACGGCGCAATAACTGTCTCTTTGGGGGCCGTGATGAAGTTCGTCAACAAAAACCAATTTGAATCCAAGGAGTTCGCCTTGTCTGCCCAGGAATGTCTGGTCCAGCGGCGCTCCAATCCGGCTCCGCTGATTTTGGACATCCGCAGTTCCGAGGACTATCGGGCCGGACACTTGGCCGGGGCCAACAACCTGCCTGCCGAGTTCTTGGAAGACAACCTGATGCAACTGCCGCCTTTTGCGCCCCTGGTCCTGTATGGATACGGGGATGACGAGAAAACGGCCCTTTCGGTCAAGTTGCTGAGGGACAATGGTTTTGACGAGCTGGCGTTTGTAGTTGGCGGGATGGACGCTTTGACTGCGGCTCTGCGGGCAGACAAAAGCGAAGTCTTTTTGGCTGACTACCCGGCGGACCAATGGAGCGCCAAGATCGAAGAGGTCTTGGACCAACGGATTCGCCCTGCCCTGGCTTCGGACGGCGGCGGTTTGGCGGTCAACAAAATTGATGGCGAAAAGGTTTACATCCACTACGAGGGGGCCTGCCACGGTTGTGCCAGCTCTTCTACGGGGACGTTAAAGTTCATCCAAAGCACTCTTCGGGTCTCGCTCAATCACGCCATTGAGGTGGTTTCGGTTTAAAACCGTTTTATCCCCCGGCTCCATGGGACTGATTCGCCCGGCTCTTTTTGTGCTTTCAGCCCCCAGCGGTAGCGGTAAGACGACCCTGGTCAAACGGGCTTTGGCTCGGCTGACCTTCCTGACCCTCTCCCTTTCCACCACCACCCGCCTGCCCCGAACCGGGGAAACCGAGGGGGTGGACTACCACTTTTGCACCAAAGAACAGTTCCTCCATTCGGTCGCCCAAGGGGAATTCTTGGAGTGGGCCGAGGTGCACGGGAACTTTTACGGTACCTCCAAAAAACGAATCCAAGAAGCCCAAGCCAAAGGGATGTCGGTCCTGTTGGACATAGATGTCCAAGGGGCGATGCAGCTCCAGGGGCTCCACGGGTTTGAGGCCTATTACCTCTTCATTTGCCCCCCAGGTTTGGAAGAATTAAAAAAACGGCTCCACAGCAGAGGCACCGAAACCCCCCAAAGCCTGACCAAACGGATGACCAATGCGGAACGTGAATTAACCTTCCAAGACCGTTACGACCATGTTATCCTCAACGATGATTTGGAAGAAGCAACCTTGAGGTTTATGTCCCTCTTGATCTCCCACTCGGTTGACCTGGGTCGGCTCAAGGAAGTTTCCACCGAAGAGGTGATTTTCTCTTTGACCGGCAACCGTCAAGACCCCGTGGTGGAGAGGTTGCTCACAGACTTGGCAATCCCCGGGCTAGGCAAAAAAAATGATCCGCATTGAACAGATCATCTCCGAATACAAGTCCTACCATCCCGATGCCGACGTAACCCCCCTCCAAAAAGCCTACATCCTCTCTGCCAGACTTCTGGCCCAGCCGGGCTTGGTTTGGGCCAGCTCGGTGACCGAGCACCTGGAGGTGGCTCAGATATTGGTCCAATTGCGCCTGGATGTGGAGTCGATCGTCGCTGGGCTCTTGTATTCAACGATCAAGGACAAACGGACCAACCTGGAGACCTTGGGCCTGCAAATCGGCGAGCCGACCGCCAAGATCATCCAGGCCTTGGACGAACTCCCCGGCCTGATGGGAGACCGGGAAACCAAGGAAGAGTTGGCCTTGGCCATGAAAAGTCTGGTGGATGCGGCCACCAAAGACCCCAGGGTGATCTTTGTAAAACTGGCGGTCCGGCTGGTCCGGCTGCGCCACTGGTCGAGCCTGCGGGGGCAAAAGACGAGGCGCTTTGCTTCGGAGACCTTGGAAATCTTTGCTCCCCTGGCCGAGCGGTTGGGGCTCAACCACATCAAGGTTGAGCTGGAAGACCATTGTTTTGCCCTGCTCAACCCCAAGGAGTTTGCCGAGGTCCAGTCCATGTTGGCCGGGAAAAAAGAGCTGCACCAGACCCTGCTCGACCAAGTCCAAGGACAGCTTAAGGAGATCATTGAGGCCCAGGGGATCAAGGCGGAGATCTTCCGGCGGATCAAACATTGTTATTCCATCCACCTCAAGGCGCTGAAGTACAAAATTCGCTATGAGGATGTCCACGATCTGTTGGGCCTGCGGGTGATCGTAGAAGACAAGGACAAGGCCTACCAAGTGTTGGGGCTGGTGCACGAGCGGTTTCGGTTGGTCGAGGGGCGGTTCAAGGACTACATCACCTACCCCAAGGCCAACGGCTACCAATCCCTGCACACCATGGTCCACAATGAGGACGGAGTCGGGTTTGAGGTGCAGATTCGCACCCAGGAGATGCACAAAATTGCCGAAATGGGGGTGGCCGCCCATTGGGCCTACAAAGCCACCTTGCCCAACAAAAACGAAAAGTCCGCCAACAGCCTCTACTGGCTCAATGACCTTTCCAAAAGCCTGACCATTGCCTCGGACCCGAAGGAATCCTTGGAGATTTTTACTCGGGAGCTTTATTCGGACCTGGTTTATGCCTTCACTCCCAAGGGCCGGATCATCAAACTTCCGGCGGGATCAACGGTGCTCGACTTCGCCTACTTCGTCCATTCGGACCTGGGCAACCAATGTACCGGGGCCAAGATCGATGGCAAGGTCTTCCCGATCCAACACAAACTGCACCACGGCGACCAAGTGACCATCCTCACCGAGGAGCACCAGCAACCCGCCCAAGCTTGGCTGGGCTACGCCAGGACCAACCGGGCGTTGAGCCAGATTCGCCAGGGCTTGCGCAAACGAGAGTACAAGGAAGCCCAGAAATTGGGCCGGGAGATCTTTGAAGAGCAGGTCCGGCGCTTTGAGATCCAACTGGAGGACTTTGTGAATTCGGTGGAGTTCAAAAAGTTTTTGGACAAACGGAACTACTCGGACCTGGAAGCCTTTTGTACCCAATTGGGCTTTGGGAATGCAAGCATGAACGAGTTGAAGCTCTACCTGTTAAACCTGCAAGAAGATCTGCCCAAAAAGACCGCCAGCCGCCTGAGTCTGCCCTTTGGTCGTAAGGAAGAAGGGATTTTGTTGCCCGGGATGGAGGGGATTTTGGTCCGGTTGGCCAAATGTTGCAACCCCTTAGCCGGGGACGCAATCACCGGATTGATGGTCCAAGGGGAAGGGGTTTCGGTCCACCAGAACGACTGCAAAAACATCCAGGGGATTGACCCCAAAAGATTGGTGGAAGCCCATTGGGTAGAGAGCAAGGAGCAACGATTGACCGTCAAGCTACTGCTCCACTTTGACCAAGACATCAAGACCCACCTTCAGATCATGAAAATCTTCGCCTCCGCCAAAGTAACCCTGCTCGACTGCCGTCACCGGCTGGTGGAAAACAAGTCCACCGAAGAGATCACCTGCCTAGTGGCCAGCTTGGACCAACTCTCCAAAATCCTCAACCGCCTCAACAGCCTCAACCCCGTCACCGCCCGCCGGGTTTTTGAGACGGGGTAGGGCTAGTCTCTTTGAGATGAAACTGTTAGTAAGCAAGGTCAGTGCTGAACTAACTGGCTCTCGCTTATTTTTGATTGCTCGAAAGGTTCGTAAATCCCAGGGTAAGTTTTCGATGAATTTTGAACGCAACCGAGGAAGGTCCCAAGGAATACCACTGCTTCAAGAGTCTGTAGTTCTTGAAGGAGATGTATTTGAAGCACTAGCAGCCTTGCCCGATGACTCTATCCAGTGTGTCGTGACTTCTCCTCCGTATTGGGGGTTGAGGGACTACGGAATCACAGGCCAAATTGGCCTTGAAGAGAACATGGCGCAATTCATTGATAAAATAGTGGCTGTTTTTGGAGAGGTAAAGAGGCTCCTTAAAGACGATGGGGTGTTGTGGCTCAATATTGGTGATGGGTACACCAGCGGAAATCGTGGGTGGAGAGCACCGGACAAAAAAAACCCCGCCAGGGCTATGGCAACCCGCCCTGATACCCCAGACGGATTAAAGGCAAAGGACCTATTGGGGATCCCTTGGAGATTGGCTTTTGCCTTGCAACAGGATGGATGGTTTCTACGCAGCGATATCGTTTGGCATAAACCCAATGCAATGCCAGAAAGCGTCAAGGATCGCCCTACTCGGGCGCACGAGTATATTTTTCTATTAACAAAATCAGAAAAATACAACTATGACCACCAAGCGATTTGTGAGCAAAACGGGAGAAACAAACGGTCTGTTTGGAATGTGAATACCAAGCCGTATCCAGAGGCTCATTTTGCAACATTTCCACTTGAACTGGTGACCCCTTGCATTTTGGCTGGATCCAAACAAAATGATTTTGTATTGGACCCTTTTTTTGGCTCGGGAACTGTAGGCCTAGCGTGCCAGTTGTTGGGCAGAAGATATGTAGGAATTGAATTGAATCCAGCTTACATCCAAATTTCAAAGAATCGGTTAAAAATCAACGATAACCAAGTCATAAAAGTTCCAGTTTGATATGAAAAATAAAATCCAAAGGGTCTTGACTAGCATAGCAGAGATAAAACCTGCTAGACATAGTCATGGAAAGACTCAACAGGTATGCAAAGCGTTCAAAAATTTCAGCGGCCAAAACACGGCAAATCATCAAGCTATTTGCCCTGG
>Ga0208375_1001511_pt1 | contig 25849 bp, 25 predicted proteins | sample RifOxyD1_FD_184038 | JGI IMG/M metagenome (GOLD analysis project Ga0208375, IMG submission 184038) | Soil microbial communities from Rifle, Colorado - Rifle Oxygen_injection D1 (SPAdes) | ecosystem: Environmental > Terrestrial > Deep subsurface > Rock core/Sediment | place: Rifle, Colorado...
GTTATTACTCCCGTATCCAATTTTCTGTAGGTCTGGGGCTTTCCTATGTCGTGGATTAAGGTTGCAAACCGGGTTACAGGGTCTTTTGATTTACAATTTTTTAAGGACATTAAAAGATGATTGCCAACATCATAAATGTGATGTCTTCCCGGCGACTTTTGCTCGACTCCGAAACATTTTTCCATTTCCGGTAAAATTTCCTGCATAAGCCCGCAATTTTTAAAGATGATAATTCCGTCGTACGGATTCGGGGAGGATATAAGTTTGAAAAACTCTTCTTTTACCCTTTCCTTGGCGATTTTATTTATTAATGGTGCGTTTTTTTTGATTGCCTCAAAAGTTTTTTCCTCGATTGTAAATCCGAGCTCCGCCGCGATTCTTACCGCCCTCATCATTCTTAAGGCATCCTCAGAAAATCGGGCGTCGGGATCGCCCACCGCACAGATCAGTTTATTTTTTATGTCTCCCTGACCTTTATACAGATCGACCACTTCAAGATTCTTATTAAGAGCAAGTGAATTAATCGTAAAATCGCGTCGGGACAAATCTTCTTCGAGCGTTTTTCCCCAGGTGATTTTGTCGGGATGTCTTGCGTCGGAATAACCTTCTTCAGTTCTGAAAGTTGTGATTTCATGGGGCTTTTCGGGATCATCGGGATTATCGGTAAAAACCGTGCCGAACTGATTATTGTAAAGTCCGCCGGGAATTACCTTTAAAATCTCTTCGGGGGTGGCATTTGTAGTAAAATCCCAATCGTTAACAAACCTGCCCATTAGAGTATCCCGTACGGCTCCGCCGACGATGTAAATTTCATATCCTGCCTGGGTAAACTTTTCCAGAATTTCCTCTACAGATTTTGGTAATTTAATATTGGTCATTACTTGATTATAACAGCTATGGTTTCTTCTGCCGATGAAGTATCATATACTTCTGGTATGAAATGGGAAATATTAAGAAAAGAAAAAGCAGAAAACAGCAGGCAGATAATTAAAACACTTCTAAAAAATCGAGGGATTAAAACAGAAAGAGAGGAAAAAGAATTTTTTCACCCCACGGATCCCAGAAAAATAAAATTGAAAGCATTTGAAATTAGTGATGAGTCCGTAAAAAAAGCTATTGCTAGAATCAAAAGAGCCAAAAAGAATAAAGAATTTGTGGTTGTTTATGGAGACTATGACGCCGATGGGATTACGGCAACAGCCATAATGTGGGAGGCTTTGCATTCTTTTGGGTTAGATGTTTTACCGCACATACCCGATAGATTTGAAGAAGGGTATGGCATTAATGCCGAAAGTGTTAACAATTTAAAATTAAAAATTAAAAATTTAAAATTAATTATTACAGTAGATAACGGCATTGTCGCATATGAAGGTATAAGAAAAGCTAAAGAATTGGGAATAGACGTGATTATTGTTGATCACCATCAAAAAGGGGAAGAGAAAAATCATGCGTTCTCTATTATTCATTCTACATTGGTTTGTGGCTCCGCACTTGCTTGGTTTTTTGCGAAGGAACTATCCATGGTTCAGGATTTACCAACCACTGGTTTGGAACTTGCTGCCATTGGAACAATTGCCGACCAGATGCCTCTTATAGGGCCCAACAGGTCGGTTGTTAAACATGGGCTTGAAGAATTAAATCGCACGAAAAGACCCGGACTGATGGCTCTTTTTAAGGAAGCGAGGATAGAAAATGTCGGTGTTTACGAGGTTGGCTATATAATCGCTCCGAGAATAAATGCAATGGGACGCCTTAAACAGGGAATCGAATCATTACGTCTGCTTTGCACAAAAAATAAATTAAAAGCTTTTGAGATTGCAAAAAATATTGGAGGTACCAATTCCGAACGGCAGAAAATGGTTGAAGAAGTACTCATACTTGCCCGCAAAAGTGTAACCAGTCAAAAAATTATTGTTATAGCGGGAGAAAAATATCATGAAGGGGTAATCGGTTTGGCAGCGGGACGTCTGGTTGAAGAATTTTACCGTCCCGCAATTGTTTTTTCCACAAAGGGGAAAGTTTCAAAAGCTTCTGCTCGGTCAATCTCCGGATTTAATATTATTGAAGCGATCAGGGCTGTAAGTCTTCATTTGGAAGGCGGTGGGCATCCAATGGCTGCTGGATTTTCAATTGAAACCGGTAAAATTGGAAAGTTTGCAAAGGAAATAAACAAGTTTGCCGATAAACTACTGACGGATGAATTGCTGCAAAAAAAATTAAGAATTGACATGGAACTTAATTTCGGAGAAATTAATCCCGGACTTATTGAACAACTTAAACAATTTGAACCGACCGGGTTGGGGAACCCCGGCGCAACTTTTGTGACGCGCGGCGTCGAAATTATTAGTGTAAAATCGGTTGGTAGGGAGGCAAGACACCTTAAGCTGAAACTAAAGCAAGGTGAACACATTTTTGATTCAATATATTTTGGTGGGGGAGAAATTTACCCAGAACTGGCTCCTGGGTCAAAATTGGACTTGGTGTATTTGCCGGAGAAGAATGTTTGGATGGGAAACGAATCCATCCAGCTCAAGATCAGGGATATAGAAATAGTTTCCTAAAAAACCCGATTACCCGCTTCCGCTGCCGACAAGTCTGCGAGGCGGCCTGCCGTTTTCGTTTGGTATTTCCGGGAAACCGATTACAATTTCTTCATATGTTTTCGGTCCATAATCCGTGACGCTCAGGCTTATACCAACAGGATGACTTTCCTCCAGCCTTCCGCATGTAACCGCCGGTTTGCCACAATCACCGTCTTTAGGTAGTGGTGGAATATGAGAATCCGGGCGTTCTATCCTCCATTTGACGAAGCCGCATTCATTGTAGAGTGGACATTCCTTTGATGTAGACATATTAGTTTACTGGCAAAATGCCGACTGAGATGGTTATGTTATATTAATTTTATACCGGAATCAAGCGATTCTAGATTTCGTGCTCTTTGTGCATTAGAATATGACTATGGAAAGAAGCCTTATTGCCGATACTGTAGGCAAAGTTGGTCAAAAAGTCCGTCTTGAAGGCTGGGCAAATACCATTCGCGACCACGGAAAAATAACTTTTATCGATTTAAGAGACAGAAGCGGAATTATTCAGTGTGTCGGCGAGAGTCTCAAGCGTGTCTCTCCCGAATCGGTAATCGAGATAATGGGTACTATTTCGGAAAGGCCGGAAAAATTGATTAACCCCAAAATTGCCACAGGATCGGTCGAGATTCAGATTGAGTCACTCAAAGTGCTTAGTCCTGCCGCCGAACTCCCATTTGACATGGGCGGGGAGGATCTGAATGTAGATTTGCCGACCCTTTTGGACTACCGTGCGTTAACACTAAGGCATAAAAAACAGCAGGCTATTTTCAAAGTTCAGGCTGTGATAATAGATGCTTTCAGGCAGGCGCTTCTTAAAAAAGATTTTATTGAATTTCAGGCTCCTTCCATCATTTCCTCCGTTCCCGAGGGTGGGGCTGAAGTTTTCAAGGTTAAATATTTTGACCATGAAGCCTACCTTTCCCAAAGTCCTCAACTTTATAAATCACTTTTAGTCGGAATTTTTGAACGTGTTTTTAGCGTCAACCAAATATTTAGAGCCGAACCCTCCGTAACTACACGTCATTTAACAGAGGCAACAAGTCTGGATGCAGAATTTGGTTTTATAGATTCGTGGAAAGATGTGTTGGATATGGAAGAGTACGTCATCCGCTTTATTTTTTCCGAGGTGGAAAAGAAATGTTCGGACGAGCTTGCCTTATTTGATGCGACACTGCCGAAGATTTCGGACAAGATTCCTGTCCTGAAATTGAAGGAAGCTCAGAAAATTATTTATAAAAGAACAGGAAGAGATGTTCGAGCCGAAAAAGATCTGGCACCTGAAGACGAGCGCGAAATCTGTAAGTGGTCACTTGAGGAAAAGGGCAGCGATCTTGTCTATATTTCTCATTTTGTAACTAAGAAAAAGCCATTTTATGTTTCCCCGGATCCTGAGGATCCGAGTTACGCATTTTCAGTGGATCTTTTGGGTCGGGGTGTTGAGTGGTCAAGCGGAGGCCAAAGACTCAATGATTACAAGGTGATTCTTGAACATGTAAAAGAGTGGGGGTTGAAGGAGAAGGATATAGAGCTTTATTTACAGTCATTTAAATTTGGTGTCCCTCCTTTGGGTGGATTTGCCTTAGGGGCGGAGCGGGTAACAATGCATATATTGGGTCTTAAAAATGTTCGAGAAGCATCGCTTTTTCCCAGAGACATGGAAAGGGTGGATCTTCGATTTTCCAGATGAAGCTTCAAAAATGCAAATGAAATTTCATATAAATAAAAACTATTTTTTATATTTTGTTATGATAGTTTTTGTTTTTTTGGCCTCAAGTGCAATGAGTCTTTCAACAACCACCCCCTACCTGTCAAAAAAACCCACTCTCACATTCCTTCCTAAAGAATTTCCGGCAAATCCAATTTTGAGAAACGGATCTTCTTTTCCGGTTGTCTCTGCCCAAGGCGCAATGGTGGTTGATTTGGGAACCGGGATTAGTCTTTACGAAAAAAATCCTGATGCAAAACTTCTTCCGGCGTCGACAACGAAAATAATCACCGCCCTCGTCGCCCTTGACGTATATTCGCTTGACCAAATATTGACTGTACCAAAAGGCGCAGGTGTTGACGGACAAAAAATGGGACTTTATTCCGGGGAACAAATGAGAGTTAAAGATCTTCTTTACGGACTTTTGGTCTATTCCGCAAATGATGCCGCAATGACTTTGGCGGGTAGCTACCCTGGAGGGTATGATGCTTTTATAGATGCGATGAATATAAAAGCTCGCGATCTCTCTATGGAAAATTCAAAATTCACAAATCCTGTCGGGCTTGACGGTGATAGTCAAAGATCCACGGCGAAAGACATGGTAAGAGCCTCTGAAGTTGCAATGAGAAACCCCGAGTTTGCAAAAATTGTCGGCACAAAATCCATCACCCTGACCGACGCCACAGGTAAAATAAAATATAATTTGGGAAATGTTAACGAACTGTTGGGGGAAGTACCCGGAGTTTTGGGAGTTAAGACGGGTTGGACAGAAAATGCACGCGAGAATCTGATTACCTATGTTGAACGTGATAACCATAAAATTATGATTGCCATTCTTGGAAGTCAGGACAGGTTTGGTGAAACAAAGGAACTTATCGATTGGACATTTTCTAACTACGAATGGCAGAAAGTGAGAATTTCCATGCCAGTTGCGGACGGCAAGAGATGAAAATCACTGTTGCGCTTGATAGTAATCAGAAATGACTGCGGGAAGGTATGCTATAAATCCGTTATCTCCCTCAAAAACATAAATTGGCTGATAGTACTCAGTTATGGCATCAGGGTCAAAATATGCAAGAAATACACGCCTGATTTTGAGGGTTCCTTCATTTTCATTAAGACCAAGGTTGGCAATAAAAACCTTTCCAGCCTGCAGCTCGGTTAGTGCCTCGGTTGGGGTTTTGATCGGATAGGTCGAATATTGGGATTCATCAACTTCGTTATAGTGATATTCGGAGGCAATAATCTGTTGACCCTGATTCCTGGCACCGCTTATAATTGCCCAAACATTTGCCTGATTCGGATTCTCCGTCACACTTGGCAGATCGTCGTAATTTTTCCTGAATAAATTTATTTTTACGAAATTTGCCTCAGAAAGAGATAAAGCACTCACAAGTTGTCCGTTTGAGATTTTCAAAAAATCGTGGGTTGTGGACCCGGTCAGATCCCCCGGTAAAATATTCGCTTCCGAAAGAAATGATCTGAAATCAGATGCTGCCACCTCTGCAACGGGTGGTTTTAGGTCAATAGGACTTTTATCACTAATAAGGTCGTAGCTAATCGAAAAAGTGCCGGTAATAATATTCATTTGCAGTGTCGATGGGTAATTTGAATTTTTGAATTTGTAAACGGTATCCGAAACTTGCTGGACATCGGTACTAAATCCTAGAGCGGCAGCCTTGCTTTTGGCTGTATCCAAAGAAAGCAAATTAGCGCTGGTTTTTGGCATAAAATATACTTTTGCCTGGGTCGGAATGTTTGTAGGAAGACCTCCCTCGGCTGTTTCAATGGTATAGGTCAGTTTTGCGGTAACCCCATTTTTCGGAAAAGGAATTTTTGTTAGTTTGCCGTATCTGACAGTTGGAGCCGGGGGTGGAGCCGGAAAGACCTTTTTGTAGATTTTTACGCCCAAATCAAGAAAAATTCTTCCTACGATGAGGAAAATAATAAGATAAATTCCGTATCTGATTACCTTTCTGGAAGTAATGGCTATTTTAGTGAGTGAAGTCATATCGATTTAGTATATAGTTCCGGAGCTTCCTGTTCAATGCACTCTATGGGAAATCAATGTAGTATGTTGTAAAATTCATTTATGGGATCAAAAGTTCGTGCGCGTTTTGCACCAAGTCCTACGGGATTTTTACACATAGGCAGTCTTAGAACTGCGCTTTATGCTTTCGCGCTGGCACGCCACGAGAAAGGTAATTTTATATTAAGAATTGAAGATACGGATCAAAAAAGAGAAGTGGCGGGTTCTACACAGGCAATTCAGGACACCCTTAAAAAATTTAATTTACTGTGGGATGAAATTTATGTTCAGTCGGAACGGCACAAAACCGGCATTTATGAAAAGGCCGCAAAGAAACTGGTTGAAGATGGCCACGCGTTTTATTGCCAATGCAAGGCTAAAAATGCAAAAGAGGAGGGGTTTTCTAATGTACTTCGCGATCCATGCCGCGATAAAAAATTAAACTCAGGCGCGATAAAATTGAAAGTTCCTGAAAACAAAGTCTTAACCTACTACGACTTTGTACACAAAAAAGATATTTCCTGGAACACAGACACAGTTTATGATGCCACGCTTCTTAAATCAGACGGATTTCCGACCTATCATTTAGCGGCAATGGTTGATGATCTTGATATGAAGATCTCTCACATTTTAAGAGGTCATGACTGGCTTCCGAGTACTCCGATTCATCTTTTGGTTTTTGAATATCTTGGTGAAAAAAGGCCGGAAATAGGCCATTTAACAGATATTCTTTCCGCTACGACAGGGAAAAAGTTAAGCAAAAGAAGAGATTCGGTTTTTGCGGAGCAATTTTTGCAGGAAGGTTATCTTCCGGAGGCACTTCTGAATTTTATTATGCTTCTCGGCTGGGCGCCTAAAGACAATCGTGAGCTTTTTACACTTTCTGAATTTGTTGAACATTTTGATATTCAGGGTTTTCAGGAAGCAAATCCGAGGTTTTTGCAGGGCAAGTTGGATTGGTTTAACGGAGAATATATCAGGAAACTTTCCGATGAAAGTTTAAATTCAAAATTTAAACTTCAAAATGAAAAATTTGCAGAGCTTACTGGAGAAAAACAACTTCAGATAACAAAATTGGTTAAAGATAGAATTGTGAAAATTTCCGATCTGGAAAACATTGTTGGGTTTTTATGGGAAGTTGATAAGCAAAGCTTGGCACTTCGTGCTAAAAAACTTTTTGGAGAAAATTATAAAGAACATCTAAGTAATGCTATTGAGGTAATCGAGAAAATTAAAGATTGGAATCTTGAAAATTTGGGGATTTCTTTACTGGAACTTTGCGACAGGAAAAAATTTCACAGGGGAAACTTTTTCATGGATCTCAGAATTGCCATAACCGGATCAAAGTTTACGCCTCCCATCAATGACTCAATCCTAATTTTAGGAAAGGAAGAAACATTGGAGAGGTTAAATCTCTACTTTAGAGGACAGTCCTTTAAAGATGGTCGTACAATATGACACTGTTTGGTAAAAAAGCTCTCTAGTTAATTAGAAATTAGAAATTTGGATTTAGAAATTTTATAGTTATGTCTCATGACCCGCCCAACACAACTTACAATATAAGCAAGGAAAAAGTCGATTCGGAATTTCTCAGGAACAAGCTAAAACTTAAAAGTTTACAGGCTAAAAACAGTCTTTTTGAAAAATATCCCCATGTTCAAAAATTTCTGTCGGAAAATGGAATTGATCTTGGAAAAATCCGTTCCCACTCCGCTAAGGCAATAACAACGGGCGCCTTGACCGGGACTTTGCTTTTTGCGACACCGGGCATCTCAAAAGAACTGCCGGTGGTCTCCTCAATTGTAAAAGATATTTCGGATTTTGAATCTGAAAGTTCGGGGGTTTTAAAACAGGAAAAACTTTTAACTTCTTTTCGGCAAATTTTGCCCCAAAAAGCAGGCTCTTTATCAAGGATTCAAGAAAAAATGTTAGAACAGGTTATCAGCCAGACTGTCGGGATCAATGCTAGGGCAACTTTGGAAGGGGAACACCTGAATACCACATTTGGTTATATAGGAGCTGAACAGCATTTGGCCAGGTACCCCGGGGACAATATGTCGGTACATCCAAAGACTGACAAATACGATGAAGGAATGGCTCCCGGACGCGGAGCATGGGGATATTTTACAAAATCGAAGGCAGATTTGACCAATGACGATATTGAAAGGGAGAAGTGGTATGTGGTAGTGCAAACTTTATATCTTCCTGATTGGGAAAAAAGATTGGCATATGTCAGGGACTGGTATAAATACAGAAAAGTTCTGGTAGTTAATACCCAAAACGGTAACGCAGTGGTTGCGGATATAGCGGATTCGGGCCCTGCCGCCTGGACGGGAAAACAATTTGGAGGAAGCCCCGAAGTCATGAATTATCTGGGTGGGGCAAAATATAAAAAAGGATCGGTAATTGTCTTTTTTGTCGACGATCCCAAGAATGTTGTTCCTTTAGGGCCTGTTGATTATAATCAAAATGATTTGCCCGGGGTTACAATGATACAAGGATGATATGACAAAACTATTTTTTGACAACTTAGTATCTTTTGAGAAAGTTGAGGTGGTCATAAAAAAAACTGCTTCTTCAAATGAGGAAAAAAATGAACTTTGGAGCTTGGTGGATGAGGTTGTAAATCACAAAGTCACGGAAAAGATTTTGGATAAACTGCCCAGGGAACACCATGAAGAATTTCTGGCTCTTTTTCACAAGTGTCCCCACGATGAAGTGGTGGTTTTTGAATATTTAAAAGGTAAGGTGGGTAAGGATATAGAGAAAGAGTTACAGCAGGAACTGGAAAGCATATCCACAGACATTCTTCATGAGTTAAGGCTGGAAGATGAGGTTTCCAGCGAAACCCGAGTTTCAAAAAAATGACGGCTATGGGAAGCCTATCAATAAATCAAATTTATGGATAATCATTTTGGAGGAGTTATTTGGACAAACCATGCCATTGAGAGAATGCGTCAAAGAGATATAAAACAAGGGGATGCCTGGGCAACCTGGAGGAGTCCTATGGAGTCGCGAAAAGGTTCTGCTCCGGGATCCTGGATATACTTCCGTACATATGCCGGTACAAGGATTGAGGTTGTTGCCAAACAGAATGAGAAAAAGGAGTGGCTTATTCTATCGGTTTGGTCGAAGCCTGTTTTTGAGAAAAATGCGAAAAAGAAAATGTCTTTGTGGCCAACCTTAGGGCACTTTCTTTTTCGAGTTTGGAAATCTTTCTTCTCAGCCAGCTCGAAAGGTTTTTAATCCGGGCTCTATTGCCCGCATCGTCCTTGAGACTGATAGATTTTCCTATTGTTAACGCGTAAGGGCCGTTCAAATACCATTTTCCCCACTCATGTACTCCTTTAATAACCGACTTGATAGATTTTATGTTTTTGTTTTTGACACTTATTCCTATCGGTATGATGGGTTTTCCGGAGGCCATAGCCAGTCTAATTGCACCGGTCTTTGGTTTTCCGATTTTATGAATAAATTTACTTAAGTCTCCCTCTATAAAAACGATAACGGTAATACCCCTTTTCAGGAGCGTAAGAGCCTTCTCAAAAGCTTCTTTTCCCCTACCTGTTCTGACAGGAATATGTCCCGCCATTTGCAAATATTTTCCGAATACCGGAACATCAAAAAGAACATCTTTAATGAGAACCGCTGCTTGTCCGTTGGAAATTGAGGTCAAAATAAAAGGATCGGTTGTTGTGGGGTGGTTGGCAACGATAATTTTGGCTCCTGTTGGGATCAATGAATGTGAATTAATACTCATTCTAAACATAAGTTTAGAGTAAGCTTTCACCAACTTTCCACCTACATAGTACAATATTCTACTGATTTGCAAAGCAGGTTCAGTATACAATATTTAATCTTCTCGGTTTGAAAATGCATACTTTTTGGAGAAATAATTTGATAGAATGAAAAAAGAAATTTAATAAAGTGAAAGAAATGGAACAAAAAATTACAGAAGTTGAGGGGATTTATCTTGGGCTTGACCTGCAGGGTCTGGCAAAAAAAATAAGCAGACCATTGGTGATTGCTAATTATATCTGTGATAAAAATGACGTAATTGCCAAAAAAAGTGAAAATGGAGAATTCCAGGTAGCTCCGGAACTTAAAAATGCTTCGGATTGGAGACTTTTTCAGGAACTTACGGCTCAGGCGGACGTGATAATTACAGGGGCGGGATATCTGAAAAGATATGCGTCTTTGGGAGAAAAAACACAGAATGTAATTGATCAATTTTCAGAGGGAGGACAGTTTGCTTCATTAGGCCAGTGGAGAGTCAGAAACGGCCTTAAAAGAAATCCTGACATTGTTGTTGTAAGTAGAAGTCTGGATTTTGAAATTCCGTCAGCCGCTTTTGCGGACGGCAGGAAGGTTATCGTTTTTACGACTTTTGACAGCTCAGCTTCGGAGAAGGCTAGGGGATATGAAAAAAGTGGTGCAGTTGTTATACCCGCAGGTAAGGACGGGGTAGACGGTAAAGTGATGCTCAACTATTTGACGGATAACGAAAATTATAAAGTCATAAAAATGACGACAGGCCCAAGAGTTCTCCAGATACTTCTTAACGCAGACGTACTCGATGAGCTTTTTATTACAAGAGTGGATAAAGAAATAAATGCGGATACATCCGATGTTCAAACAGTTTTGCATGACGGAAAAGTTAAAGACCTACCGGGTTTTCGGTATGAGCAGGTATTCCATCAGGATGGCGTTACGGCTTCTAATGGGGAGACTATCTCTCAGGATTTCGGAGTTTACAAAAAGGACAACATTTCGAATTTTTAAGTTAGGCGGTTATAATTGAAAAGTGAACACTGTCCAAACCATAATCTCTCACTTTCTTGCACTTCTTGCAATTGCAGTCAGTTTTTTAAAGCCCAATACCAGCACATCCGTACAGACTGCTATTCAAAATTTATCAAACCCGCTAAGTATTGAGTCTATGCGCCAAAGGGATTATTCGGGAAGCGATATTACAATTGAGGAGACTCTATCTCCCGAAAAAACCTACAGCCGCTACATTGTTTCCTATAGATCCGATGGCTTAAAGCTTTATGCACTTCTTCTTGTGCCGAATGGGGCGAAACCTGCGGGGGGTTGGCCCGTAATTATTCTGAACCATGGCTACATAATTCCCGAAAGATACACTCCGGATGGAAACTATATTGCCTATGCTGACGCATTTGCCAAAAACGGCTACATTGTTTTTAAGCCAAACTATCGCGGCAACGGAAAAAGTGAAGGGGAGCCAACCAGTTCATATTTCTCACCCGACTATATAATTGACGACCTTAATGCAATCCCCTCAATTAAAAAATATGCCCTTGCCGATCCAACCAAAATTGGCGTTTGGGGACACTCAATGGGCGGTTACATCACTTTAAAAGATTTGGTTATAAACAGGACAGATATTAGAGCGGCTTCAATTTGGGCCGGTGTGGTGGCGCCCTATAACGACTTAATGTTTAACTGGCAAGACAAAGTTTCATATAAACCTGACGCTGAGGATCTCCGGCTTCGCAATCAAAACAGGGACCTTTTAATTAAAACTTACAAAACCCCCGCCGAAAACCCTGCCTTTTGGAATTCAATTGATCCATTCACATATCTTTCTGATATTAAAACGCCTGTTCAGATTGAAGTCGGTCTTGCTGACCCACAGGTTCCGCCGGAATTCTCAAAAAATCTTTATAACAAATTGAAGGCTGTCGGAAAAACTGCCGAATATTTCGAATATCCAGGTAGTAATCATGATATCAACCAAAGTTTTACTCTGGCAATGAAAAGAACAATTGACTTTTTTGACCTCTATCTGAAATAATTCCCCCAATGAAAGAACGTATTAAATCCCTGGATTCGCTAAGGACAATCGCTATCTTGGCGGTACTCCTTATTCACACAACAACACGCACATTGGAGGCGTCAGAATTTAATATTATTGGGTTTTCCTGGACGCTTTTCCTGAATCAAATTGCCCGTTTTGCGGTTCCTCTTTTCTTTGCCCTCTCGGGTTTTGTTTTGGAACTAAGCTACAAGGAAGGAACCGGCTACTGGTCGTTTATTAAAAAGCGTTTTTCAAAAATATTTATTCCTTACGCAATTTGGAGCCTTATATATTATTTGTTTATCTACAGTAGTAATGACGATAATTTTCTTCGCGTTATTTTGACGGGGAACGCGTCTTATCAATTATATTTCATTCCAACCCTTTGTATTTTTTATATGGTATTCCCACTTTTGCATAAATTGTATAAATATTTTACTAGACTACCGGTTTTGATATTTCTGGGAGGTTTGCAAATCTATCTTTTGTATCTTGATTATAGTGTGGCCGAATTTAAGTTTCCGGATCCCCTACATATTGCAATTTTGGCATACTTCTTTTTTATCATCGGTATTGTTGCTGCCAGAAACAAAGATAAAATTAATATTTTTGTAAATAAATGGAAATATATATTGCCCGTAACTACGGCACTTCTTGGTCTATTTGTTTTTTGGGAGGGGAGAACCCGGTTTTTGGCAACCGGAAACTATCTTTCCTATTACTCGCAGTGGCGTCCAAGTACTTTTCTGTACACAATCTTGATCGGTTCGACGTTTTATTATTTTTTTGAAAACACAAAAAACAGAAACTCAATTATCGAAAGGTTTTCTAAACATTCCTTTTTTGTATTTTTTGTTCATATTGCTGTTTTGGAAGGTGTTTGGATACTTTTTGGTAAATCTTTATTTAATTTACTGAGTTCTGACGCTGCCGGAAAGTTTCTTTTTGACCCGCTATTTTTCGGTGTAGTTACATCGCTATCGTTTGGTCTTTCTTATCTTGTTCACAAAATCCCCGGAGCTGAAAAAGTCATGGGTTGACTTAATTACAAAATGTTGGCCCGCGGATTTAATACTTGACACGTGTCTTACGGGACGTTAGGGTATACATATGAAAAATAACTACGGCAGTGAGGCATCGCAAAATAAATGACAAAAGAAGGTAAGACTATATTGGCCATAATTGTAGGAACGATACTTCTTGTCGGGGGATTTGCATTTTTAATGACTAAGGCTTCCGGTGGCAGCAGTGGCAGTAAAGGAAAAGACAGTTATATAAACAATGCCGAAGCGGCAAATTTGGAGGCCAGCCCCTCGGGAAGAATGGATTTGGGTAAAATATCCTACGATGGTGGAATAATTTCAAAAAGTTTTGATATAAAAAATACCTCAGCGTCCACAATAAAACTCAGAAAAATAACAACTTCCTGTATGTGTACGGTGGCAAAAGTAAAATTGGGTAATAAAGAAACAAAGTTTTACGGGATGGAAATGAACGGGGATCTTAACCCCTTACTTGATTTTGACCTTTCCGCCGGGGAGACTGCTCAGGTTATTTTTGAATTTGACCCAACGGCTCATGGTCCACAGGGCATTGGCGCGGTTGACAGAGTTGTGATGGTTTTCTTTGATGTCGGTTACAAAATACTGGAGTTTGACGGGGAGGTAGTCAAATGAAACTGAGGATTTTTTTGGTTGCTTTGTTTTCTTTATTTACGGTAAATTTTGTGGCAGCACCCGCGTCGGTTTCGGCCCACTGTCCGCTTTGTGTTGCCGGTGCGGCAGCCGGGGTTACATTAACCAGATGGGTTGGAATAGACGATTCTATTACCGGTGTGTGGATAGCCACACTTCTTGGTTCAACCAGCTTTTGGTTGTATTCCTGGTTAATCTCAAAAAAAATCAAGCAGATTGAAAAATATAAAAAAATATTAAAGCCCGCCATATATATTCTTGTTTTTGCTTCAACCCTCTGGTCATTTTATAAATTTCAGCTTGTCATCCGAATGACTCAGATTTTTGGATTGGATAAGCTTACTTTTGGCATGCTGGCGGGGGCGATTTTATTCTATCTGGTTGATATTGGTGATAATTTTTTAATCAAAAGAGCCGGAAAAGTTTACTTTCCATATCAGAGGGTGGTTTTTAGTTTGGGAAGTATGGTAGTATTAAGTCTTGTGATTTACATTTTGATAAACTTTTTTATATGAAGAAGAAAAACATCTTACTTATAATTGTACTTGTACTGGTGTTTTTGGCAGTAGGAATGGGAGGGCTTATACTTGGAATGAGTTCTCCAAAATTTTTAACAGGGATAAAAGATTATCAGACTGCAAAGAAAAATGCTAAAGAAAGAGCGGCATTTCAAGCTCTTGCCGATGCGGTTACTCCAAAAGAGGGCTTTACACTTCCAATTTCATGGGGAGATTTGGGTAAAGAGCTTGTTAAGGCCGGAGTGATAGACCAGGCAAAATTTGAAGAAGCCGTACAGGCAACTCCCGAGCAGAAGAAAATCCTTGAAGGAGGCATGGATGTGCCTGTTACAATTAATTCGGAAAATTCGCAGTTTGTAGTTGATCTTCTTTGGGCAATAGGTTTGGCACAAAAATCAATTATTTATACGGACGGACCTTTTGGAAATGAATATAAGGGTCAGGAAGGCAATTTTGCATCCACAGGAGGCTGGACTTTGGCCAAGGGGGATGCGACAAAATATTTGAATAAATTTAATCTGATAGCACTCACCCCCGATCAGCAAAAAAGAGTTGCGGATATTGCTCAAAATATTTACAGGCCTTGCTGTGACAATCCCACATGGTTCCCCGATTGTAATCACGGAATGGCTGCATTAGGTGCAATTGAGATGATGGTTGCAAAAGATCTACCCGATGAAGAGATATATCGCAACATACTTAAACTAAACTCTTTCTGGTTCCCTGATAATTATTTGACAGCAGCAATTTATTTTGATCGTCAGGATATTTCGTGGGACAAGGTTGATGCCAAAAAAGTTTTGGGGAAAGATTTCTCTTCAGCAACAGGAGCCCAAAGGCTTCAAACAATAGTTGGGCCGCTGCCAGGACAACCGACCGGTGGAAGTTGTGGAGCATAAGATATAGCTTAATGCTTGACACATACCCCCCACGGGTATAGAGTATAACTCATGACACATCTCCAGGACGAACACAAGGCCTCTGCGGAGAAACGCATTAGTATTATCAAAGGGCAGTTGGACGGTCTTAATAAAATGATTGATCAGGATCAGTACTGTACGGATATTCTTGACCAAAGCCTGGCAATTCAAAATTCTCTTAAAAGTCTGGACGGCTTAATTTTGGAAAGACATCTTACAGTTCACGCTTCGGAACAATTCAAAAGCAACAAAAAAAGGGCAGTAGACGAACTGTTGAGAGTATTTAAAAGAAGATAAATATTCAAAACCGATAGCGACGACTCTCATTTGGCCGTGTGTCCATAACTAAACATCAATGAACAAATATATTTGCCCCATGCATCCGGACGTTGTAATGAACGAACCGGGAACTTGTCCCAAATGCGGAATGGAATTAGTAGAGATCAAAGGTAAAAAGAAAGAGGTAAAAAATGAGCACGCCGGGCATGGCATGCATAAAATGAAACCGGTGTCCGAGATGACTTGGTGGGAAAAAACGAAAATGGGAATGACCATGGCCATGGGAATGGAACACGGAGGAATCGCGGGGCGGGAAATGGCGGCTCTCATGGAGGAGGATATCAGAAACAAGTTTTTCTTTGCACTGATTTTTGTACTGCCAATTGTTTATTTTTCCATCATTCGTCCAAATCCCTGGCTTGCCCTAATCCTAACAACCCCGGTTTTTTTCTATTCAGGCTGGATTTTTCTTTATTCAACTGTAAAGGCTCTTCAGGCAAAAACCTTAAATATGGCCGTTCTTATCGCCGTCGGAATAACGGCGGCATATTCTTTCAGTGTTCTTCTGACTTTTATCGGAAGTAGCGATTCTTATTATGAGGCGGCAGCTCTTCTTATTACATTTGTTCTTTTCGGACACTGGATGGAAATGAAATCCCGCCGTGGAACTACCGATGCCCTCCAGGCTTTATTTGACCTGGTTCCGCCTCAGGCCAGACGTCTTGTCGGAGGCAGGGAAGAGCTTGTCCCAACATCAGAAATTAAAGTCGGGGATATTTTAATCTTAAAGCCGGGAGACAAAGTACCGGTTGATGGAGAAATTATTGAAGGCGAAACTGCTATCGACGAGTCGTTGGTAACGGGGGAATCTTTGCCTGTTGCTAAAGGAGTCGGTGATAAAGTAATTGGCGGTTCAATTAATACTTCAGGGTCGGTTAAATTTAAAGCCACCAAGGTCGGTGGAGACACTGCGCTTGCACAGATTGTTAAACTTGTGGAAACCGCACAGAACTCAAAAGCGCCAGGACAAAAGATTGCCGATCGATTTGCGCAGTATTTAGTGATTATTGCCGTTGGAGGGGGACTTTTAACGTTTGCAATTTGGTTCTTCGTTTTGGGGCAGCCAATTCTTTTTGCGTTAACTTTCGCGATTTCTACAGTTGTAATTGCCTGTCCGGATGCGCTGGGACTTGCCACACCTACCGCGGTTGCGGTTGGTACGGGGCTTGGGGCCAAGCATAATATTTTAATCAAAGATGCACCAACCCTTGAGCAAGTTTCTAAATTGCAATCGATTGTTTTGGACAAAACCGGTACTTTGACTGAGGGAAAACCTCAAATTACAGATGTTGTCGCAGTCAAAGGATTTACTCAGGATCAAATAATCCGACTTAATGCCGGAGCCGAAGCAAAATCATCTCACCCTCTGAGCCTGGCTGTTTTGGAAGAAGCTAAACGAAGGAAGATATCCATCCCCGTTAAAATTGAGAAGTTTAAAAATCTTGCCGGCCACGGAGTTGAAGCAGTTGTTGACGGTAGAGAGATATTGGTCGGAACAGTAAAGCTTATGAATGACCGTAAGCTCGATGTAAGCCCTCTGCAAAAAGATATCGACCGGATTCTTTCGGAAGGAAAAACCATTATGATTTTGGCGGTTGATAATAAGATTGCAGGAATTGCCGCCGCCTCCGATCCGATTAAGAAAAATGCCAAGAAAGCTATTGCCCGCATGAAAGAACTGGGGTTGGAAATAGCTATGATTACTGGGGATAACAAAAGGACGGGAGAAATAATTGGCAAGCAGCTCGGTATCGATAGGGTATTTTCCGAAGTTCTGCCGGAAGATAAGGCCTTTTATGTCAAAAAACTGCAAAAAGAGGGCAAATTTACGGGTATGGTTGGAGACGGGGTTAATGATGCTCCCGCCCTGGCCCAGGCTGATATAGGAATCGCAATAGGAGCGGGAACCGATGTTGCGATCGAGACGGCAAAAGTTGTTTTAATGAAGTCGGATCCCGCCGATATTTTGCGGGCAATCAAACTTTCAAAAGCTACTGTAAGAAAAATGAAGGAAAACCTGGCTTGGGCCAGTGTCTACAACTTGCTTGCCATTCCAATTGCGGCGGGAGTTTTATATCCTAAATTTGGCATTACCCTCAGACCCGAATTTTCGGCACTTTTAATGAGCATTTCATCTATTATTGTTGCCGCCAACGCGGTACTTTTGAAGCGTGCCGAAAAGGATTTGATTGAAATATAAAAAATTACAGGTAATATCTATAAGCCTGTAAATTGGACAGGAGAAAGCGCGTGGCACCATGTTTCGGGAGAACTGTTTTTGATTGGGAATTATAAAGTGAGGGGGTGATAAAAATGATGGGAAGTAATTATTTTAACGGTGATTGGAGCTCTGTGCCTGATTATATGAAGCAGATGATGCAAAGTTATTATGGCGGAGTGCAGCCTTTTGCCGGATTTTTCGGAATAGCGCACTTAATCGTCTGGGTTTTGATTGTAGTACTCTTGGTTGCCGCAATTCGCTACCTTTGGAAAAAGGGGAGTAAATAGAGAGGTTAATCTGTTAGATTGAAAGAAAATCTAAGATTTTAGAGAATACAGACTGGTTTATGGTCAACACTTGTCCTGTTTGAGCGGAGACAATCAGGTTCTTTGGGACGGCTACGTCGAAGACACCCAGTAATTTTTCGTCTTTGACCCCGTCAATATTGTAGGACAAACTTCCGTCAGATTCCGTTTCAAGATTTACTTCGGTTGTTGTGGTAACTATTCCGACTGCGAGCATATTATCAATTGCCTGTTGAGGTAAAACAGCAACTACCCTACTGCCGGCCGGTGTGGTCACTGTAAGTTCTCTTGTGGCGGGGTTAACCGAAAGGGGAAAATCGCTTTCAACGCTAAACTTTGCGCCTTCCTGTTGAAACTCAAATTTATTCTTACCGCTTCTGATTTTGATTTTTGATTTATTGGTACCCTCCCCAACTTCAACTTCATCTTCTTCTTCAAATTCTTCGGGTTCGGGTGTCTCTTCCGGTTCCGGAGTCTCATTTTCCTCTTCTATCTCCCCCTCCTGGTTTTGGGTTTCGAGCCGGATTTGATCACCCTCGCTTTCATTGGCCAGTCTGGTTTGGGTTTGTTCACTGTTTTCTCCTGATCCGGCTTCACTGGTTTCGCTTAAAACCTGGCTCGGTGTTTCTGATGTCCCCTGGCCGCTATAAATGGCAAAGCCGGAAACGACTAAAAATGAGATAACCAGAAGAGGGAGAAGAGCTATAAAACCTTTTTGGGCAAAGTGTTTTTTCATTATTAAATGATTAGCCAGGTTATCACGATTTTTTTCTTCAAGTCAAGTACTGAGCGATCATTTAGCAACAGCTTCACTAAAATTCTCCTCAACTTTTTTCCAATTGACCACGTTCCACCAGGCGTTGACATAGTCAGCCCTTTTATTTTGATATTTTAAGTAATATGCATGCTCCCAAACATCAAGGCAAAGAACGGGGTCCATACCGATCGATATGGGTGTGTTTTGATTTTGGGTATCAATAATCTCTAATTTTCCTTTGTTGACAACAAGCCAAGCCCAACCGCTTCCGAACCTGTTCACTGCAGTATTTGAAAATTTTTCTTTAAATGATTCGAAATCATCAAAAGTATTTGCAATTTCTTTTCCTACATTGCTTTTTGGATCAAAATGGGAATCCGGCGACATAATCTTCCAAAAGAAACCGTGGTTTAGATGACCTCCGCCGTTATTGATTATTGCTGTTCTGATATCGCCGTTGATATTCACGGGGTCGCTTAAGATTTCTTCAATTGTCTTTCCTGCCAGTGAGGTGTCGGTTGCACATGCGGCATTTAGCTTATCTACATATGTCTGATGATGCTTATCATGATGAATTTGCATTGTCCGGGCATCAATGTAAGGCTCTAGTGCGTCGAAGGAGTATGGAAGTTTTGGTAATTTAAACATCGAAACTTTCCAATTTTAACACATCTGTCTATATATGATGCCAAATGAAGGAGTATTGTGTTGACAATCTTTGGTGAGTGAATGTACAATTTTTGAAATGACAGCGAAAAACAGGCTTTACAGATCCAGTAAAGAAAAGGTTATCGGTGGGGTTTGTGGAGGGCTTGCAGAATATTTCGGAATTGACCCGATAATTATGCGCCTTCTTTTTCTGGTTTTTCTTTTTGCAGGATTCGGACTTTTAATTTATATAATTGCTTGGATTTTTATCCCAATTAAATAATGGAAGAAAACATAAAAAAGGAAGTTAAAGTTGTGAATAAGTATAATGGAGGGGGAGCCGGAGGCGCAGTTTATGGTTTGGGATTTATTGGAGCTTTGGTTTACTTTATTCAACACTCCACAACCTTTGTGGACGGGCTTATCGGTCTTCTTAAAGCAATTGCTTGGCCGGCTTTGTTAGTCTACAAAGTTCTTGAACTCCTGAGGTTTTAAGTTTTCTAGGCAAAAGCTTTTGTGAAGACCTCTCGGATATTTTTTGCCACGATAAAGTCTTTATATATCAAAATCGCGTTCTCAGACTTAACGTTTCTTTCAAAGTCTTTTGAAATTAGATTGGGGCTTGCTCCGGACCTCTACCTTCGTTTATTTCCATAAAAGCTTTTATTTGGCCTTCATCAATTGTTTGAAGCTTCAACAGTCTTTCCCAGGAAGTTAAAGCAACCGGTACGTCCAGGTTATCTCTGGGAATCATTATTTTTTTATTTACTGCAACACTATTAAAAACCAATTTTAGTTGCGCGCTTTCAGTTGCCGGCATATCTGATTTATACCAAAGAATCACCGCACCATGCTCCATACTATGGACTAAATTTCCATCCGGCACCGGCTTATCATAAATTCCACTTGGTTGAGGGTTATCATAGTGAACCCCCGATGTGGGAGGATTGGAATTGTAATCTACCTTAGTGCCGTCCGGCACATGATCTATTCCCTGATCAATAACTACTTCACCTATCAGTGGCTCACCCGAACGTTGGTTCTGTTTAGAGGTCAGGAAGGTGCCGCCAACAATAATTATCAAGGTTGCTAAACCAATACCAATAAACACTTTACGCTCAGTTGTCATTTTGTCTCTATACTTTATAACACACCACACCCGACATCTTCACCTGTTTGTGGAAGTAAAAGGGATAATAAATCTTATTACGGAGCTTCCTTGGGTGATTTTATAAACGTTGCGACAATGGTGTCTATTGGGTTGCCGGAAGGCGTTGTTCCAATTTCTGCCGAGTGCTTGACTATTTTAAGTTCGCTTACCGACTCAGCTAATTTGGTAAGTTCGTCTGTGGAGTAGTGGTGGGCAAATCTTTGTAAATACGGAGAGCTTGCAAGTAGAGCAATTTCTTCATCGCTTTTGCCTTGAAAAGTAATTTTAGCCATTGGGTCAAACACCGCTATTGTCCCGAGCTCCTTTGTTATTAATTCGTGTCTGGAATAATTGACAGGGTAGTGGCTTAAATTATGTTCCCGGTTAAAATCAGACACTGTAAGAACCCCTCCCGGTTTTAAGACCCTGGCGATTTCTTTGATGACTTTCTTTCTCGCCTCAACTGCTTTTTGAGGGTCTTTGTCTGTTATATTTGTCAAAACCCCACAAAGAACTACGCCGTCCGCACTTCCGTTGGTGAAAGGCAGTTCCAAAGCTGTCCCTTGCACCCGCCCGGACACATCAGAAATAGTTTTTTCTAAACCCTTGTGGTTCAAATCAAATGCAACAATCTTCGCGTCGGGGAAAGATTCTTTAAGAGCCTGAGTTGATCTTCCTTCGCCTGAACCTAAATCCAGAATGACCACACCTGGTTTGTCGTCTAAAAATTTCTTTAATTCATCAACAGGAATTCTTGTTGAACCGGGGATTTTTTGTTCACTCGCTTTCCAATAATTTTCTGAAGCAAGGTTGTCCTCAGACATGTTAGATGTATTGTATCATCAAAAATTTCAAAAATGCACTTAATTTTTAATGACATCGGCCGTAATCGTGTTGGTGAGCCGAGGAATATTGGGGTTGTCGGTTTGTATGTAGATTGTTCTTGTTACACTTCCAACATCAGTGGCATCTCCATGAACGGCAGGATTGAATGAGACTCTAATTTCAGTCGCTTCATAGGCACCAAGTTCTTTTTTATCAACCTCTGCCTTTGTGCATCCGCATGAAGTTGAAACCCGTGTTATTTTTAAAGGTAGGGGACCGAAGTTGGTTAAAGTAAAAGTTGTTGTAGGCACATCTCCATAAATCACCTGACCCAAATCCCGATTCTGTGGAGTTATAAAAACTCCCACATTCGATTCTTTGTAAATATTAACTCCGCCATCCAAATCATATACGTTTGTGTAACCAAGACCGGCAATCTCCTTTGATGCTTCCTCACTCATTGCTCCCGTTCTGCAGTAGACAAGAATAGGGGTAGATTTATCCTCAGGAAGCTTGTCCAAATTGAGGGAAATTTCATTGTAGGGTATAAAAGCGTCAGTCCCCGGAATATGGGTTTGTTCGGGCACATGAACGTCTAAAAGAAAGTTTTTTTCATCCTTGGCAAGGACGGAAAATTCTGAAGATTTTACAAGTCGGACCTTGTTTTCTATTTCACTTTTATTTTTTCCCTGACGGGAAATTAGCAACACAGATCCTATCACCCCAATTGCCAATACACCGACTAACAGAAAATTTTTGTTTATTTTCATTTTTATGAGCTTACGGGTCTAAACCCTTACAGTCCTTATAAGTGTATCACCTTGAGGTTGAGGCTGAAAGCCGAAATCCTGAGTTTACCGAAGGACTAAATGAGACACTATTTCTTGTTGGGTAAAAAATATACGTCCTATAATTTAGGTGAAATCCTATATTGGGGGTATAATGATGAATAATCAAGAATAAACCCACTATTGTGTTCATGGGAACATATCCTCCCCGTGAGTGCGGTATAGCTACGTTCAATCAAGATCTACTAGCCTCAAGTCAGAAGTACCTGGGGAAGGCTGTTTCGTGCAAAGTCGCAGCCATGAACCTTACTCCTTTGGATACGTATGTTTACCCTCCTGAAGTAGTCTGGAAAATCGACCAGAGTAATAAGAATGCCTATATAGATCTTGCCACGGAATACAACAACAATCCCCTTATCACGGGAGTGATCATTCAACACGAGTACGGGATTTATGGTGGCCTTGATGGAGAAAACATACTTTTATTTATGGAGACCTGTGGGAAGCCAATTGTGGCAACTCTTCACACAGTATTACCTAAACCTTCGCCAAAAATGAAAGATGTAACTACAAGGATTATTGAACGCGCAAATATTATCGTTGTTTTGACTGAAAGTTCAAAACATATACTGGAAAAGGTTTACCCCCAGTCAGTTAACAAAGTGCATGTGATTCCTCATGGCATCCACCCAACGACTTTTACCGATACAACCGCTGCTAAACGTAAATTAAAATTGCAAAAAACGACGATACTAACGACCTTCGGTCTTTTAAGCCGTGGCAAAGGAATCGAATACGTAATAAAAGCACTTCCAAAAATAATTAAACGCCACCCATCGTTACTTTACCTGATTTTGGGCGAAACACACCCTGTTGTACGAAGAAGTGAGGGTGAAAGTTATAGGAATGAACTTTCCAAGCTTGTAACAAAATTACACTTAGATAATTTTGTAAAATTCTATGATCAATACTTGTCGCTACCCGACTTAATGGAGTTTCTTAATGCTACAGATATTTATATTTCAACATCGATTAATCCTAACCAAGCAGTAAGCGGAACACTTTCATATGCGCTAGGTTCCGGACGCGCAGTAATAAGCACCGAGTTTGCACAATCAAAAGAAATAATTACCGATGAAACGGGGCGCTTGGTACCTATTATGAAACCAAAAGCTTTTAGTAAAGCACTTATAGAGTTACTCGATAGTAAAGAGGATTTAATGAAAATGCATAGGACTGCATTTGAACAAACCCGTCCGATGCTCTGGAGCAGTGTTGCGCTCAAATATTCAAGACTTCTTAAACAATATATCTTGCCGCCAGTAAACCTTAGCCATCTGGCAAAAATGACCGATAAATACGGACTTTTTCAATTTGCAAAACTGGAATTACCCGATAAAAAGTTTGGTTACACACTTGACGATAATGCCAGGGCTCTTGTTATATGCAGCCGCCTCGCTTTTTCTTCCTACAATAACAAATTAGCTTCCATCTATTTACATTTTATTGAGAAATGCCAACAGGCGGACGGAACATTTATTAACTATGTCGATCATCCGGATAAAACAGCAGCCATACAAAATCTCAATGAGGATCTAGAAGATGCAACCGCACGTGCCATGTGGGCACTCAGTGAGGTATTGAATAATAAAAATATGCCGGCAAATTTGAAAAAATTGGCAAAAAGTGTATTTATTAATGCCCTGCCACATGCTAAACAGCTTCTCCATATCCGTTCTTCCGCTTTAATTATTAAATCATTTGTGAACGCGATAAGTGCGTGCCCCGAATACTCAAAAGAGTTAATGGCTTCCATTCAAAAGAATGCTAATTTTCTTGTGGCTGAATTTGATAATAATTCCGATAAATCATGGCATTGGTTTGATGACTACCTGGGGTACAATAACGCCATAGTACCTGAGGCGCTTTTTATAGCCGGGCAAGCCGTAGGCAACAAGCATTATTTGGATAAAGGCTCAGAAGCCCTAACGTTTCTGATAGAAAAAACTTTCTCTTCAAATAGGTATATGCCAATCGGTCACTCTGAGTGGTATAAAGTGGGTGGCGAAAGAAGTTATTTTGATCAACAACCCGAAGATCCCGCTTCAATGATCCTCGCTCTCGTAACCGCATATGAAATTACGGGTAATAAAAAATATAAAGTATTAATAGATATCTGCTTCAGTTGGTTTTTGGGTAACAACAGTTTACAGTTGCCGCTCTATAACCCCAAAAACGGAGGTTGTTATGACGGACTCCATCCCGATCGGGTAAACTTAAACCAAGGGGCTGAATCTCAGGTCTCATACCTTATGTCACGCCTTTCTGTTTCAAAATTGTATTCAAATGAAAATCCATCAAATAAAAAATATATTTCCTGACATCCGTGTAGCCCGTTTTAATCTTGCAGCCTGGCAAAAAATTGGCAGCGATTCTATTTATTTTATAGGCCGCGAGGTAGCAAAAGCGGCAAAATTTGGCGAACCCGATACAGGGATCTTAAAACTTTTTGAAATTACGAAAAATGGCACAATTGTTCAGGAACGTCTTATCTGGAAACCAATGTATAACGGTATAAATCTCGAGGATCCTCGTGCCCTCGAGCTTCCCAATGAGAACCTATTAGTTGGACTTACTGCCGTCTTAAGAGATAAGAAGGGAAGGCCTATACCATTCCCCGTAATTATAAAAATTGATTCACATAATTCCTGGAATGATGAGCTGCCTCCCTTTCTGATTATCAGCTCTTTTGGTTCCGGCAAAAATTTAACCCCAATTGATAATTCAACTTATTTATTCCGTCCCGACTCTTCAGATTACAATCACAAAATCCTTGTATTTTCACTTCACCGTCAAGTCCCCGACAAATTGGATGATATAGATTTTCCGACAAACTTAAGTTGGGCAAAATGGAGAATAGGGACCACAATGCCGCCAATCTGGTTAAATCAGGAGGAGGCACTTTTTATTATCCACGGAATATCCATAGTCAAAGTTAAAGGGAGGGCTACATATGTATACAGCATCGGACGCGCAAAACTTACACGTAAAAATAACAAATTTAGTGTAGTTGTTGCACCGGACCCGATTCTTACTTCGGATAATTTTATTAATAATGACGGAACACCAATGGTTGCCGAACTTCATCCAAAGCTGCGACGAGTGGTGTATTCGTGTGGTGGAATAATTAAAAGCAATAAACAAGATGCCTTGTTTTTATATGTAAATGTAGGCGACAGAACTACTTTTGAAGTGGAATTCTCGCTAAAAGAATTAAAAGAAGGCCTTTTCTAGGATTTTGGTCTGGGTTTATGTATTTAACCAACAAACGTCAGCGCAACACCTTTTTTATCAGCTCTTCCGGTTCTGCCGATTCTGTGGATATAATTTTCGTAAGATTCCGGTAAATCAAAATTAATTACATGACTTACATTTGGAATATCAAGTCCACGTGAGGCAACATCGGTTGCTATCAAAATCTGAATATAATCTTTTTTAAACTTATCCAGGGTTCTCACTCTTTGACTTTGATTTTTATTACCAT